>WNFY01004230.1_pt1 | contig 19376 bp, 16 predicted proteins | sample 5400091 | NCBI WGS metagenome assembly WNFY01 (sample SAMN13153364, study PRJNA577476) | soil metagenome | isolation source: 60 cm soil or saprolite under grassland replicate 1 | place: USA:California | collected 2016-06-15
TTGCCGGCACGGGAGCCGCAGCAGAAGTTTTTCGACGGGTGGATCCCTCAATAGACATCCAGGTTGTTCGCCGGGATGGGGACGAAGTTGTCGCCGGCGACCTTATTATCGTTGTGCGCGGTCTGGCGCGTTCGATTCTAAAGGCGGAGCGCGTCGCACTGAATTTTTTGCAACGTCTCTGCGGCATCGCGACCCTTACACGCCAATTTGTTGATGCCATTGGAAACCATCCAGCCAAGATTCTGGATACACGCAAAACCACTCCGGGAATGCGGGCATTGGAAAAGGCAGCAGTGGTCGCAGGCGGCGGCGTGAATCATCGCTTTGGCTTGTACGACATGGTGCTTGTAAAGGACAATCACCTGGCGACTTTCGGAGGGCTTTCCAGCTTTGCCGATCGAATTCGTCAGCTTCGTCAGGAGCAACCAAAAATCCGGATTGAAGTGGAAGCTGATGATTTGGAGCAAGCACGCGCTTTCTCCGACGTTGAGGGCATAGACGTCATTCTTCTCGACAACATGACGCCCGCTCAGATGCGAGAAGCTATCGCCCTGAGGAAAGGCAATATCCAGTTTGAAGCAAGCGGCGGCGTCACGTTGAAAAACGTAAAACGCATCGCGGCCACGGGAGTCGATTATATTTCCGTCGGTGGCCTGACGAACGCAGCGCGCGCGATCGATGTTGCCCTGGAAATGACCCAGGTGCCCGGCTGAGAGTGGACGATGCCAGACGGGCTCGTCGCTGGGGAATTACAGGCCGGCCTCGCCAGCGGCGCAATCGGCCGGGAGATCATTGTCCTCGAGCAAACGGGCTCGACAAACGATGCGATTCTGCAAATCGCGAATGCAAATTCAAAGGAGGGTCTCGTTGTGTTTGCTGAGCATCAAACCGCCGGGCGCGGTCGGCGCGGCAATGCAATCGATGGGAATCGGCAGCAGGAAAAGGACTTTGGTTTTCCATTCTTTTGCGACCGAAGATCGATCCCGCGAGTTCGCCGCGACTTACTGCCTGGGCGGCCGAAGCCGTTTCCGGTGCGATTCAAAACGAATTTTCCCTGACACCTGCGATTAAACCTCCAAACGACGTGTACATTGGTGGACGCAAGGTCGCCGGCGTCCTGGTAGAGATGCGAGCCCAGGAGAAAGCGGCGCATCTGGCAATCGCTGGTATCGGGGTCAACGTGAATCAATCTCGCGAAGACTTTCCGAAAGAGCTGCAAAATCGCGCAATCTCCCTGGCGATGGCGCTTGGCAAACAAATCGATCGCCAAAGTTTTGCCATCGCTCTCCTACGAAAGCTGGATCGGACTTATCGCGAAAAATTCGTGAGCGCGGGACTCTAGCCCATGGCGCTGACCTCGGCCCGCTTCACATGATTGGATGCACAGCGCTGGCGCGGTCAACACCCGCGGCTACGACTTTGTAATTTTTAACTTTTCAATTGCTCCAAGAGCCAATCGCGGTAGATGTGCGGCGAAATTTCCGAAGGTTTAATCTCGCTTCGTCCGCCCCAGAAAACGTTTGTGTACGAGACTGGGATGTCGCAGGAGCGAAGATGCCGATCGATAGCTGCTTTGTGATCGAGCAATAGTTGTTTATCGGTGCCGTGCGCCACGGCCATGATGTTGACGTTCTTGAACTCCGGTCCGGCTTCGCGCCAGTAGCAATGCGTCAGAATGTGGTGACGGCCAACTTCGCCGCCTGTTTCAATTTCACGACCGTGCGGCACCGCCCAATGAAACAGCGCGTTGAATCGGGTGACCCGCACGCCGCCCGCCGACGGCTTGACGTGTTCCAAGAAGGTCGAAAAGCGGCCGATAATTTTTCGCGCAGTCAATTCTTCCGCCACGCGATAGAGTTCTTCCGCGGAGACGCCGACTTCATTGGCACGCGCAACCCACGGCGACGGTTTGATCTCTTCCGGAGTGAATTCACGCTTGAGTGCGAGAAGCACACTCCATTCGGCGTCACTTAGATTAACAAACTGCACCGGAATCATTTTTGCCGGCTGATCCGCTTTGCTGCCCGGCTCGATCGTTTTCCGGCGAACATGTCCCACTCCGAGGGTGAAAATTCCTTTTGCCGGCATAATGCGAAAACGCTCTGCGCCGACCTTTTTCACCAGCAATTCGCAATGGGCTTCCAATGAAAATCCCTGGGGCACCTTTACAGTAGTCCAAAGTTTGTAGTCAGATCCGGCACTGACAGTGTCGGTGGAACGCAGCACGACATGACCTGAAAAAGGATCGTGCTGAAACATCCAGTCGAACGCCGCGTCGATCTTTTCCTCGGGAACTTTCCACGCGACCAGCGCGCCTTGAGCCAGGTTCGTCGCAAGCAGGGTTTGCCGGACGCGGCGTATGGTTCCGGCACGCAACATCGCGGCAATCCGTGCCATGACAACATCGACACCTACACCCGAACGGCTCGCAATTTCTTCAAACGGTTCGCGCACGAAACCTTCGATTTTGTCCTCCGAAATTGCGAGAATCTTCGCATTAACTGGATCGTTGTGCTCAACCGGCAGCATTCCAACTGTTCCGCCCATCACACGAATTTGTCCAACTGATGCAGCGCAATGCATGCTTGTTTATATAGCGCTTAGGCCGGTTGCCGCGGCGCTGTTAGGCTGCGCACGTAAGCACGGCCGCAAAATGGCACGCCGTGCCCGCAAGCACGAACAGATGCCAGACGAAATGCGCATAGCGCAGTCGCTCATTCGCAAAAAATAAAGTGCCCGCCGTGTAAGCAATGCCGCCGGCGATCAGCCACAGCACCGCCGACCACGGAATCGCCAGCGCGAGCGGACGAATAATGATGAGTCCAAGCCACCCCGTCCCGAGATAGAGAGTCATCGCAAGTTTCCGATGACACTGCGTGCCGCGTGTTGCTTTCATAAAGACACCGAAAAGCGCGAGGGCCCAGACGATGCCGAGCATGGTCAAGCCGCCAGTGCTGCGCAACGGACCGAGGGCGAAAGGCGTGTACGTTTCCAGCGATCAGCAAGAAAATCGCTGAATGATCCAGCGTTTGAAGAAACAATTTCGCGCGCGTGCGAGGCCAGGCATGGTAGAGCATCGATCCCAGATACAGCAGCAACATGGTTACAGTAAAGATCATTGTGCCGATTAGAAAAGAGGTGCTGCCATGGCGAAACGCTGCCAAGAGCAGAATCGGCGTGCCGATCATCGCACCCACAAGTCCGATCCCGTGGCTAATACTATTCGCCAGTTCTTCTCCAGCTGATTGCGTCCACCTCGGCAAGGCCAGCGACTCGTCAACAACATTCATCGCCCTGCGTCATGCAATGCGCATCGAGTGATTTTGCCAAGCAAAAATGATGATTTGGTGTTCGGCGTTGAACGTTGAAGTTTAAGCGCTGGGCGCTTGCTCGCGATTTTTCGGAGTTGAGCGTTTGGTTTCTCATGATCAAGGCGATCTTTTTCGACGCGCTTGGAACACTGTTCTATTTGACTCGGACGGTTGGTCACCACTACGCACTGGCCGGCGCGGACGTAGGCCTTACGCTCGATCCGCACCAGCTAGATGATGCGTTCTATTCAGCGTGGAAGAAAATGCCGCGCCGCACTGCAATCGCCGGCCCGCGCGAGAACGATGACAAAGGCTGGTGGCGTGAACTGGTCGATCTCGTCCTGGACCAGGTTGCACCTTCATTAAGTGAATTCGATCGGGATAATTTTTTCGAAATCGCCTACGAACACTTTGCGGAAGCCGGTGTCTGGGAACTTTACCCTGAAGTTCCCGGCGTCCTGGAGCAATTGCAGCCACGTTTTCAGCTCGCCGTAATCTCAAATTTCGATGGGCGCTTGCGGTTCATTCTCGAGCACCTCGGTATCTCGAAGTTTTTTGCGCACATTTTCATCTCCAGCGAAATAGGAGCTGACAAACCGGACCCCGAAATTTTCCGGCGCGCGTTGAAGTTAGTCGAACTCAAACCGAACGAGGTCCTTCACGTTGGCGACGATCCAGAACGGGATTGGGAAGCAGCCAGCGCCGCCGGTTTGTCGACCTTTCGATTGGATCGACCAACCAATTCGCTGCAAGATTTGGTTACGACTCTAACCGAGAATGGACTCGAATGAACACGAATCAATTGGGAACTATAGCTGCAGACTCAACGAGCCGCCTTAGCGAGCGTCCCAGGCAAGCGTGTGCAACTTTGCTGGATCACTCGATTCTTCGGCCTTGGTCTCAATTTCCGCTTTTTCGTTTACAGCACGCGCGCGAGCCGACAGCTACGCGGCGCCCTCCGCCAGGACTGTTGACGCTGAATCGAATGAAACCCCGCTCGCCGAAATCTCTGTACGAGATGTGGGAGAGAACCTCTTCGTCCATATGGATACGAGGAACAATATCAAAAGAAGGCCGTTACGGTTTTTTGGGGATAGGTGATGAAACGGGTATTGAAATCCACGTCCCGTCAAACGCGGCGTGTGTCTGCTTATATTCAGTCTGAAGAGCGGCTTTCTCCGCATCGATAGAGGCCGATTCCGCGCCACACTGAGGATCAGAAGCAGGTACGCCAAGGCATCTAATAATATGGACTGCGTTACGAACTTCGAGTTCCATAATCTTACGCCGACCATTAACCTCTTGAACGAAATCATCAGAAGCATCAGGGCTTATGTCTCGAAGACCATCTAGCTCGTCATTAACGAGTGCCACAAATCGGCCCAACTCCCCACTGAGCTCGTAACGTTTTTTCATACAGGCATCGTCATAAGAGGGCTTGCCTCCACATTGCTTATTCCAAGCGACCACTTTTTTCGCTAATTCTGCGCTCTGTTGAAAAATCAACGCCGTTAGCGGAAGTGCGAAAAGTGAGGAGATGAGAATCACAGCCAAAATGAAGGGGAGGAGTAGTCTTTTCATAGATCAATAGTATTTGTTAGAGGTTTCATTAAACGACCGTAATCGGGACTGCCATCCCCAGGCATCTTAAGAACGAAACGTTTTTGCGATCGAAGAGGGAGAATCAGTTCCCGTCAAACTTGCGCGAAATCTCTGTGAGCATCGCATCGGGAATGTTGCAGGCGCTGCCGGTATACTCCAATTCCATGACGATCACATTATCGCCGCGCTTCACTCCCTTGGTGTAGTACCCGGTCGTGTCAGAGTCTCCCGAAACAACGAACCAGGTGTCTTTCAAAACCTTGTAGTCAATCGTTGTATGATTCGCTTTGTTGCGGAACTCGGCGATGCAGTTGTCATAGGCCTTTTTGACGGGGCCGGACAAAACGTTAAAAGCAACTCTAAAGCAGCCGTTAACCGATACGAGCCGATCTGTGTTGGCATCCGCAAATTGTAGTGCCGAATCAGGAAAAAATTCGGTTGGAAGCAACACAGAGAAACCATACTTTTTAACAAACACTTTCGTGAGCTTCTGCACGCCAGTGTCGTTAGGCGAGGCACTTGGCGAAAGGGACTCCAAAGGTGCGGACGATTTCTCATCCTTCTTAGAGGCGATTTCTAATTCGCTCAGCACACATCGAAACCCAACGGTATCGGCGCGATTCTCAGGCGAATTGAAGAAGCGACGCGAGGAGAGCAGATCACCGGGGAAGCTTAGGACCCACGACGCCCCGCGCAACACACGGAATTTCTTCTCGGCGTTATACCAATCCTGGCACCACTCCCGCACGTTCCCTCCAAGGTCATAGATTCCATATCCGTTCGTTTCGAAACTCCCTACCGGCGAGGTCCGCGCATACCCGTCCCGATATCCATCAATGGTGATCCAGTCTGGCTTCCAGCCGCCGGTTCGCGCCTCGCTCCCAGCGTAATTCCCAGCTCCAGCCGGTATCGGAACCTTTGTCCCCCACGGATACACTCCTTTCACTTTCCCATTACGTTCCTCGGGCGTGCTTCCGCTCTCCTTCTCCAGCCCCACCGCCGCGCTCCACTCCTCATCGGTCGGCAACCGGTATCTCTGCTTGGAGCTAATTCGTCCCGCCTTGCGCTCCTGTTGCGTTAGCCACTCGCAAAATGCCGTCGCATCCTGCCAGCTCACCCCGCACACTGCATGCTCTCCCGTCTGCGCAAAACCAGGGTCCTTCCACGTACGCCCCACCGCCCATTCTCTGTTGTCGTCCACCGCATACATTTCGCCTGGGACGTCGTACTTGGTGACCTTTACAAACGCTTCGAAATCTTTCACCCGCGTCTCCCAGATACTGAAGAGGACGTTTGTTCCGAGCACAGGCACAAACTTCATACCGAGGCTATTTACATACGGGCGCTCTTTTGTGATTGAAGCAAAGTCTAGCCTCGTTGCGTTTGTAATTTGCGGCTGGGAGCTTTGTTCAACAACCGGCTTCGGTTGCTCAACGGCCAACTGAGGAGACGATGATTGTTGCATCGGAGGCTCAATAATGAGCGGAGGGGTTGTGGCCGGTTCCACACTTCCGCGGTTCGACTTCGCGGTTGCAACTTGCTTCGCTGGTTGCGGCTTGTGCGTAGCAACGTACCCCACCGCCAACGCCAACAAACCGCCGGCTAACAAAATCGCGGCAGTCCAAATGAGACTTTTCCTTAAAGGCCGCGGACCAGCAGTGGGCAGTGTTGGTTCGGGAACTTTCCTTGGCCCACGTGAACGTGGGGCTATATCCATTGCTTTACCGACACCCGCAATCAGCCGATCAGCGTGATGGTGAAAGTCGATACCGGTGTCAAGCATGAGCGCATTGCGAAAAGCCAATGCCTCGATTTCTTGCGGAAGCTTCTCCGGGGGTGGCATCGGCGTATTGTTGACCAACACGGGAATGACCGGAATCCCCCGCTCGAGAGCGTAGGCGATCTCTAGACGAACGAAGTCAGCTGGATTGTCGATTCTGCGCGAGGCGTCAGGCTGTTCTCCAAGCCAATGCGGGCCAATTATTGCGATTACAAGTTTAGACCGCTCAATCATCTGTTTGATCTGCTCGCGGAAATCCATTCCCGGTGGAATGGAATCAAAATCCATGAAGACGTTCTCCTTCCCGAACTTCGCCTGCAGCCGGTCGTAAAGCCGACCCGCAGTTGGCAGGGAATCTTCCCGCCGATAGGAAATGGCGATCATCGATCAGCTCTAGCCATTCCGGTATCGTAGGACTTACCGGTGGCAGTGTAAAGAATCGAAGGGCTGGCGGCTTGACCCGGGCATCCACTTACCAAGGCCGCCGAAAAACTACCCGACGATCTGCATGGCAAGAAGTGATCGATAAGCCCAAGTGCGCCACGAAGCGGAGATTATGGTGCTATAAAAGTCTTTCCGGTGAATGGACACTTCAATTGCGTACCCTTTCGATAACGCCTGATATCGATTTCTCCTTTTGAAGGAGCATAAGGACTGCGGACGAATCCGGGCTTACCTTGAATCGGAATTCCGTAAGCATACGACTTATGCGGGGCGTTGTTTGCTGGAGTGTCACCGGGTGTGCCCTTCTGCTGGTGCACCAGCTTTTCTCGGATTCCTGAGATCCTCGGCACCCCGTCTACAATAGTTATATCAAGGTCGATTGTGAATTGCCCTTTGGTCCAAATAGCGCGCGGGGCACTTTCGGCATAAAAATTCAATTTGAAATTAGCGACGTACTCTTTGTCGGGGACTTTCTCTTGAAGATGTATGTCTCCTTCGATCGAATCCTGTCGAACCGGCCAACGTTCATTATACTTCTCGATATCCCGCCGAATAAACGCCTGGTCTGCTTGGTGATCGTCAAAGTAATCGGCAGTCGGCGCATACAGCGCAAGCGTTGCATTCGAATCTTTCGATTGATTTGCCGCTACAAACTGCCTCACGAAGTCACCAATCCACGCCTGCCATGTTCGACCATTTCTACCTAAAGGTGCCTGCTCAGGTATGGGCGTGGCGCTCAACGATGGCGAAACGCTGGTCGCTGCTGGCGCTTCAATAGTGAACTTCGCCGTCTTTGCCAGATAGTCGTTCACGTATATTTCCACCCGATACTTCCCCCCCACGGGCCAGCCTTTCGTCGGCTTGCCAAAGTAGTAGTAGCCGTCGTCGATGTCCTTTTCCAAGGTCAGTGTTTTCTCGAAAACTTTAGTATTCGTTGGCAGCACATCACCGACATTTTCCGCGATCAAGACCCCGCGCACCTTGTCGCCGTTTTTGATCCCTTTGGTTTTGAACATGGCAAACAAGTTCGGAGTGTCGGCTGTGAATGACGTCGCCGGCTGATCCCTAGGGCCCGTCGTCATCACAGCTGTAACCGTCACATCTCCGGAGCGTGCGATTGCTGTGTTATCTGTAGTTGTTTGAAGGTCGCTCGCGCCTCCCGGAGGTGATGGAGATGAAACCTCAAGCGGCGTAGCAGAACCCAAGGGTTGAACGCTAGGTTGCACTGTAGCAGGAGCAGACGATGCCACATCTGGGGTAATCAAAGCAGAAGGCTGAGGCGCGGTGACTGCTGATTGAACAACTGCTTCCTTGCGAGTTAATGAGGATTTTATCTTCCAAGTTACAGCAACGTAGGTCACGGATGCTATGAGGGCGCCCACTAAAACAAGGGCGAGCAATTTCCCGCTGAAGAACGATTTCTGCGGCTTTTTTGGCACATCTGAACGCTGCACCATGGCGGCCGGAGGGGGAGGCGCAATTGAACTTTCCTGATCCGAGACTGCGGGCGCAGTCACTGGAGGCGGCGCGGGCTCCGGGGCAGAATCTGCGAGTGGCACTAATGGTTTTGCGGAGAGTTCGTTTGCACCTCCGCCATAGCGCTCGAAATCTCGATCCCTTTCAATCAACTCGCTCGTTTCGGACTGCGCGGCTTCGCGCGCTCCTGCTTCAGTACCGCCTGATTGCGCAGAGGTCTCCTTCGGAGCAGCAGTTGCTGGTTCGGGGACGGAAGTTAGTGAGGTCGATTTGGCACCGCGCTCGTGATCCTGTTCCTGCGATGGAGCAAGAGATCTCAACCTACCGAACATACCTAACCATTTGAACCGGCCAGTAGCAGCTCGCCTATCGGCTGAGTCGCGGGCGAATCCCGATGAGCTTCGTGACCGTTCTTTGGAGCCACGACGTGACGCGGACCGCATACTTTTCAAAAGGCTGCGAATTCCATTAATGAGGCGGTCGGCGTGATGATGAAAGTCAATACCCGTATCCAGCATCAAGGCGTTGCGGAAAACGATGGGTTTCAGGTCATTCGGGAGTGTCTCCTCCATTGGCATGGGGGTTTTATCGACCAGGACAGGGATCACCGGAATTCCGCGCTGTAATGCACCCGCGATCTCCAACCGCACAAAGTCGGTGGCGTCATCAATTCTACGTGTCGATTCACCCGCGCGATGCCCGAGCCACCCCGGTCCAATCACAGCAACGAGGACGTCAGCTCTTTCGAGCGTTTGCGCGATGTGGTCACGGAAATCGACGCCGTATGGAATCGAGTCAAAATCCATAAAGACGTTCTCGTTACCGAATTCTGCGCGCAATCGATCGTGCAAACGCCCCGCGATGGACGTGGAATCCTCTCTACGATAGGAAATAGCGATCATGGATCAGCTCCCGCCATTTTCGGTATCGTAAGAATTCCCGCTGACGGTGTAAAGAATCGAAGAATCCGCCGCTGGAGGGTTTCACTAACAGCGTTAATTGGCCATCGACCATCTTCACGGCCAAGCGCCCGCCTCCAGCCCGGGCGGCGGCTATGGTACCACTACAAAGGAATCATCTGGTAATCGGGGAGCCACGGCCTAAGACCCGTTCGGCAAAATCATATGCAGCTTGGTTCTGCTCGGTGCGCCCCTGAGGGAAGAAACTTTTCAGGTTCACTGAGTCTAACGAGCAATTGGGGTTGATGATCTGTTCGCCAGCTTCACCCAGAATCAGCGGGCGACACGCTCGCAAGAAAGGAAGGATGCTCTCGACCGAGCAGGGCATGCTGCATTGTCAGACCAAATCGGAACCTATTGCCACGCGAAAGCCTCGCTCTAGCCAACTTGCGCTGGTGTCGCCCGAATATTCAGCTACAGGAACTTCGAGCAGATCAGAGATTTTTACCGCGTTCTGCAAATCCCATTGGCTTAGCTCTATGAGATACGGGGACTCATCGCTCGGCTGCCAAACCCTGGAAACCGTAGCAAGCCACAAGCCATCTGGGCTAAAGAAAGCGTGATCAAGTGCAACTGGTTCCGGCTCGAGTTTCTTAATTACAGTCCACTTGGCGGCGTCAATTATATGTCCAGTTCCTGTTAGGATCACATCGCTGTTTGGGGAGACTCGCGCGAATCGGCGCGCCTTAGGTAGGCGTATCGGTTCTCCCATTGCAACTCCTGTCGCGCCATCCCAGCGGCGCAGCGTGCGATCGTCTGAAATCGTGACAAACCATTTGCCGTTAGGCGCATAACAAGGAGAGAAGACATCGTCGTCATGCTTAAGCGGCTTGCCGATGACGCGGCCCGTCGCAGTGTCGAACAGCACCGCCACCGATGAAGCGTTGTTGTCAGGTCGACTCGACCAGCTTCCATACGTTACTACTACGCGATTGCCATCTGGAGAAAAACTATGCCCAGTCACACCGATCCCCGAGCCCGGACCCTGCGCTTTCGGTTCTTGCAGGGTTGAAAGATACACGCATTGGTTCGTGCTTGGATCCAAGCGGCAAATATCAAGTTTGTCTACGTTCTCCGCTTCTTTTCTTATGTTTAGCTGATACGGCGAATGTACGTCATCGGATTGGTGCATCGGACCCCATTGTTCGCTTTTCGGCGTACCACCGGACAAACATAGCGGCCTTGCGCGTAGGGCCGCGAGTGACCAAATGCGAACGTTCTTATCATCGGCCCACGCTGCGAGCCATCTGGCGGACGGTTCCGAACCTGCGCCTGCGACTCTCGTCGGAACTGCCACTCCCGATCCGAAGACGCGATCATCAGCTCTGACGTAATTCGCGAAAGCAGTTTTGTCCTTGCCAAATTCGCCAGTCACAATCCGGTTTGGCTCAGCCCTCCCAACCAAGGTGGTTCCATCCTCACTGAACGCTAGTACATCGTCCTGATCGCTTTTTTTCATCTGTAACGACCCAATTTGAGCGCCTGTACGCCGGTCGAGGATTACTGCTCCGCGAAGATCCAGTGCGAGCAGCCGTTCGCCATTCGCGCTGATCCTGTCTAAAAGCGTGTTAGGTGGAAGCGGGATTGATCCTTGATTATGTGATCGCGGATCCGCCCACTTTAATGCAGAGTTGCGCTCAGGATCAGATATTCCGACCTGACCCCTTCTCCATTCCAGTTTGTTAGTGAAATTTGTTCCAATGATGGCGATTCCGTTTTGCTGGGCGATATCGATTATATCGCCGTCGACTGTATCCACCGCGAAAAGCGGCTTGTTAATGTCGAACGGGCCGCGTAAGTCGTACCACGATAATCGACGCTTTTCTCTATCATGGATGATCAGGAATGCGCTTTGCTCCGTCACCCACGTTTGAAAAGATGGAATGATCACTACGCGTGGCCGGCTCTTCCCCTGCGGGCGAACCAACGGCTCAATGGTTTTGGCTACGTCAGTGCGGGAGATCAGACCATCGCTAATTCCGAACACCACGTGCCAGCCTTCCCGGGTCAGGCCAAAAACTTGCGTCAGTTGATCTCCGCTGCCCCAGTCACGGCCGCTGTAAGCGGCGATTCTGTCCTTTAAAGGCCAGGCGAGTTCAAGAATGTCGTAACTGAAGTCTTTGCTAACGAGCACCGGCTTTTGCAGGCTGCGATAATCCCAAGTGTGAACAGCGGGATCCTGCCCAGCTTCGCTTCCGGTTGCAAACGCAAGCGATTCACCGTCGGGGCTGAAAGCAAGTCTTACAACACTAGCAACAGGCTTTTCCGCTAGCGTAAATCTCTCATTTGTATCTAGATCCGTCACCATGAGAGACCCGTCGTCGCAACCGGTCGCGATCCTCCGTCCATCCCGTGAAAATGCAAGCGCCCTAATGGCGCTGGTGCGAGAGAGCAAATGCGTCGGTAATGTGAGCGGCCCGTCGCCAAGCAATCGGTAGGCTAGAATGGCTGCGATCTTGTTATCCGAGTTTAGTTCGAGTGCCCGAACAGCGTGAGCAAAGGCAGACGCTTCATCCCCCTCCTCAGCCAATTGCAGGCCGATATCTGCATCGGCTTTGCTTGCACGTAACCGTGTCTGCTGCTCGGCATTGACCGCGGCGGCGCGCTCTCGCTGCGCTTCGCGCTCTTTAAAGAAGAGCGCTACGGCCAGTGCGGCAAAGATAAGAACGAGCACCAATGCCGCTGCACCGATTGCGCGGGCGCGGCGCAGCCGCCTGTCCTGATCCCGCCGCTTTAGATCATCGTAACTTACGCCCAGCAAACCCGCGAGGAGCTTTAACTTGGCGTTATTTTTTCCATCCCCAGTTTCACGGGCATCCGCCGCGATCGGCTCGGTTCGCTCCTGAGAAGGCTCGCCGTTTTCGGCCAAGCGATAGCGCATTGGCGCGGGAAAGCATTCGTCTTCGACCGCAAAGCCCGCTTTGCCATCGCTGGCGTTGGGCTCGCCATCGACAATGAGCGCGAGAATCCGGTTTTCCCGGCGCAGCTTCTTGAACGTTTTAATCTCCTCGGCGACCCAACGTGATTGCGCGGCACGCGGCGAGCAAATCACGATTAAATACCGCGACTCCTGAAGCGCTTCGTTAATGTTCGAGCCTAGGTCAGCCGAAACCGGTAGCTCTTCGCGATCGCGAAAGATCGGAAAAACCCGGGGAGGCACTTTGCCATCGCGCGATTCTTTCCCGACCAAGCGACGCGGGACCCGGTAAGTTTCCAGCGCTTTGTGCAGCCAATCGCCCCATTTTTTATCGGTGTGACTATAACTGAGAAAGGCCCAGTACTTAAATTTCCCCAGGCCCTTCTCGGCTTCGGCATTCACGAATTGCCATTAATAGTAACGACCTGAGACCCCGTTTCGCAAGAGTCAAGATACCTACCGCGACGACGAGCCTTGCTCCCTATCGCGATTACGGGCGATCCTCGCCTTCGATTTTCTACCGGACCGCAGCGGAATCGCTGCGTATGGGTACGACTTAAATTGGTGGGAATTCGTTTTGCCGCAAAAGCTGGACTCGATGTAAGATTTCGAGGTGACACAGGAGACGTCCGGCCGAGGCGTGGCGGCTGCTGCCAATATTGAGAAGGTCCTTCGCTCGATCAGTTCAGCTTCGCTCGGTGAATTGATGTCGATCTGGCGGGCGCGCGCACACGAGGAGGGTTCTGGTTCTCCCGCTGTCTTTCGTTGTCTCGGCGAACGGGTTCTTGCACAAGGCGAGCCGCTTCTCGCTTATGACGTTGTCAGTGCAGGCTTAGGGATTTGGCCGAAAGACGTGCGGTTGCGCCAGCTCCAGGGTCTCGCATTGTCGCGCAGCGGAGCGACCGAGCGCGCCAATGCCGTTCTGGAAAATTTGCGTCGCGAGGAGGAGACCGGTGAAGAAACGCTCGGCATGCTTGGCCGCACTTACAAGGATTTGGCCGCAACTGCTGCGACAAGAAAGCAACGTAACGAGTTTTTGAAACGCGCCGCGGAAACTTACACGCAGGCTTACGAAGCGACCGGTGGTTATTGGACGGGAATCAACGCTGCCACCATGAATCTGCTCATTGGCGAGACCGAGCGAGCACAGGAACTCGCGCGGGAAGTGCGCGATGAATGTCTGGAAGAAATTGCGAATCCGAGTGGAGATCGGTACTGGGAACTTGCCGCGCTCGGCGAAGCATCATTGATTCTGCGCGACCAATCGCAAGCGGGAGAATGGTATGCGCGCGCGGCCAAAGCGGGCAAAAATCGGTTTGGCGATTTGCATTCGAGCCGACGTAACGCCCGACTAATCCTCCAGCATTGGAATGAAGATAAAGGCTGGATCGAACAGTACCTGTGCATTCCTTGCGTTCTTGTTTTTGCCGGCCACATGGTTGATCGGCCCGATCGCAGGACCCCGAGATTCCCAAGTGAATTGGAACCCGCGGTCGCAAAAGAAATTCAGCGCAGGATCGAGATCTTTAAACCGGGCTTTGGTTTCGCGTCCGCGGCTTGTGGTTCGGACATCCTTTTTTGTCCGCGACAGTGTCGATTTTATTCCAAACTCAAAGTGGCGTGCGCGTTTCGAACGCGTGCTCACACGATCCGCGCGCGTCATCATAGCATCCACGGAAAGGATCGCGATCGGCGGCATTTCCTACGAGTTCTGTGGTCAATTGCTATTGGGACTTGCGGCCATTCGTTGCCGGCAACTCGACAGCACATTGATCCCCCTGGCCATTTGGAACGAAAAACCGGGCGATGGCCCCGGTGGCGCAGCCAGTATCGTTGAAAATTGGAAAAAACTCGGTTACGAACCGGAGATTATTAATCTTGAGAAGATTTATAGAAGAAGCGTTCCGCTTCCCGTGCGGCAACAGCGTCGTCGCCTGCAAAGGTCTCTCCCCGCTGCTAGCGGCATCGCGCAGACCTCGGAAGAATCATTTGGTTCGCGCGTCGTCGCGATTCTTTTCGCTGACGCGGTTGGCTTCAGCAAACTGGCGGAGGCGGAAGTGCCGCGCTTTGTGCAGCACTTTCTCGGAGCGATCGCGCAATTGAGTAACCGATTCGCCGAATCGATTATCGCAAAGAACACTTGGGGCGATGGTCTCTATTTTGTCTTTTCCGACGTCAATCTTGCGGGAAATTTCGCGCTGCAGCTGGCGCATCTCGTTACAAAGCAAAATTGGGAGGAAAAAGGCCTGCCGCGGGGGTTGAATCTGCGCATCGCTTTACACGCGGGTCCGGTTTACGAATTCGATGATCCGATCACGGGCCACCGCAACTATAGCGGCACGCATGTGAGTCGCGCGGCGCGGATTGAACCGATTACTCCGCCGGGACAAGTTTATGCGAGCGAAGCTTTTGCCGCGCTGGCCGCCGCCCAACGTACACGAGATTTCATCTGTGATTACGTCGGGCAAACACCAATGGCCAAAGGCTACGGCACGTTGCCGATGTATCACGTTCGGCCAAGAGCATCGGCTGCGCGGTTGTAAGATCGCCATCAATCTGCTAGTTGGTCGTTCTAGGGTGACGCCGCCGAGCCGCCTTACGCGAGCGTCCCAGGCAGATGTGGCTGCAAATCGCTGGGTCGGCCGGGACTCGAACCCGGAACCAACGCCTTAAAAGGGCGCTGCTCTACCAATTGAGCTACCGACCCTGCGCGGAGCATCACTTTCTAATGCCTGCGAGATTTTTCAATGTACAATGACACGCCGCCGGCCATGATTTCTCATGAATACAAGTGCATTTTCGTAGAAGTGCCCAAGACGGGCTCGACCAGTGTCAGGGCCATTCTGGGCAAAGCGTGGAAACCACATCTGAATCTCTGGCAGATCAAAAATCAGATGGAGACGTATTGGACGCGCTACGGGGGAAGAAAGAACCGGATTCTGGCGTCTTTGTATTTGTTACTTCCGGAAGAACGCCGCAGAGTAATCGGGCGCGAGCAATTCGAGACCTATTTCAAGTTCGGATTCGTTCGCAATCCGTGGGACCGCGTCGTCTCTCTTTACGAGCGCACCGAGGCGCTGCGACTCAGAGATAAAATGACGTTCGACGAATTTGTCAATTGGATTCAATACAGCAGCGCCACCTGCGTTCACTCATCCCCTCAACGTTATCAATTGGATTGGTTCGTTGATCCCAATGGCAATGTGCTTGCCGATTTCATCGGGAAATTCGAACGGCTCGATGAGGACTGGGCCATTGTGGCGAAAAAGCTCGGTGTGAGCGAGAACTTGCCCCATCGAAGGGCCAATCCGCGGGAGCGGCATTACGCCGAATACTACACGCCGCGAACCAGGGACATCATCGCGAAAAGGTTCAAGGTCGATATAGATCGGTTTGGCTATGAGTTTGCCGGATAAAATAAAAGCGATCGTGCTTACGTGTGATCGCTATCGGGCGATTACAGAGCACATGATTTTTCAATATGGCCGGTTATGGCCGGATCATCCCTTTGTCTTTTATGTCCCCTACCAGGAGCTCGGTGGGACCAACACCGACCAGGTCAAATATCTCCCGGCGCCCTGGAATATTAAGGGGACCGTCTTGCATTTGCTGACGGAGATCGACGAAGAAGAATGGATTTATTGGTGTGTAGATGACAAATACCCGATCCAACTCGTCACCGATAAAATCGGCAGCCTGATTTCTCACGCCATGCGCTCGCCGGGAGTAGATGGTCTTTTATTCTGCAGATGCCGGGCAACCTTGAACAATCCCAAACTAACTCTCTATCCGCGCAAAGTTAAAAACCCATTTGGCGATGTTCACCTCGAGCGAAAAGCCTGGTTCCAGATATGGATACATCAGATCCTGCGCGTCAAAGTTCTTCGATACCTGTTCACCCACCTGCCGGACCACATTCCCAGCGCAAAAGCGATGGATGAACTGAAGAACGACGTCCCGAAGTTGCCTGAGCACCGGTTGTTCGTGACCAAAGAAAACTTTGCGGTTTTTGGAGAAAGCACCAGCCGGGGTGTAATAACGCAAAATTGTTACGAGAGCATGGTCGCGGCGGGGATTGAGATACCGGAATGGTTTCGCCATCCGAACGGCGATTACGTGACGCTTGGAAAATTGTAGTTCTTATCGCTGCTCAAACGTATAGCCAAACCGTTCGATGTCCGCGGCAAATCGCGCGCGTACTAATTCGCGAAGCTCGTCATCGTAATATTTCGAATAATGTTCGCGGTTGGAGCGGTTATACAGCGGAAGTGTAACTGGCGAGATGCCCAAGGCTTTGCAGACAGTGCGAAAATCGTCGACGAGATTCTCGAAACGCATGATGTAATTAACGTTGGCGAACGGATCTTTTTCGCCCTTATCTAGCCGGAGATAGTCTGCGACTGGGAGGACCTTAACAATAGCCTTTCTGAATTTTTTCCGGTCCCACGCGACTGTGTTTTGCGTCGGCGTGAAATAATAGGAAATCACCCGGTCCCACGGATTTCGCACACACGTAAATCTGTAGAGATTGCCAAACTCAGTGTCCCCGAGTGCAGCCCGGTACTCGGCCAGCGTTGAATGTTTCTTAATTTTGTACTTCGGATTACGCAGTCCAAAGCGCTCAATCCCGTCCTGTTCACCCCGCAAAGCGACCATCTCATCTTCCGAATAATCGCGCAGAACGCTCTGAATCGAATTACCAGCCGTCTTTGGAATGTGAACGAATAGAAAACGTTTCTGAAAAGAAATCATCAGGGGGCAATTGTGGGACTATTTTAGGATGCGTTCGCCGGTTAGGCGAATAGTGGCGGTTATTTACCGTTCGTGCGACCTGTTGCTGGCGGGAAGCTTCATGATCCTGTCCCACAAACATAAATTCATCTTTATCAAGACGGCAAAAACCGCAGGCACGAGCATCGAAGTCTTTCTTTCGAAACACTGCGGGCCTTCAGATGTCTTGACCCCGATCGAGCCGCCCGTTGAAGGCCATCAGCCGCGCAATTACCTGGGATTCATCAACCCGATCCCTGAAATCCGTGAAAGGCCAGGCAAGACCTTTTCCGCGTTGCGACATTCAATCACCAGTCGCGAGAAATTTTACCGACATATGCCGGCATTTGAGGTACAGAAGCGCGTTCCTAGGGGCGTTTGGAACAGCTATTTCAAGTTTTGCGTGGAACGAAATCCCTGGGACAAAGTTTTATCACATTACCACATGCATGCCGCCCGCGAAGGCGGGCTTGCCCGCCATAGCCTTGGCGAAGGCGGGTCGCTTTCGCTCAATCAATACCTCGCTCGCGGCCGATTCCCTATTAACTATTTCCGATACACCGATCGCTCCGGTAAAAAAATCATCGTGGATCGTGTGCTCCGCTACGAAACTCTGATCGCCGAGCTTGGTGAAGTCTTCCCGCAATTAAACATCCCATTCGCTGGAACACTCGGCGTCACAGCAAAATCCGAATACCGAAGTGATCGCCGACCGTACCAACACGTATTCAACGATGAGCAGCGGCGAATCGTAGAAAAAGCTTTCGCTAAAGAAATCGAACTCTTCGGCTACCGGTTTTGAATCACAGCCACGAATGGCGCTGATAGAGCTGTCGAGGAGGAACCGCCACGCTTGATCGGATGATTATTTTTTCTACAGAGTAGTGCTTGAGCCTTCACGTCTGAAGCTGTATTGAACATTTAGTCCAGGCAGAAAGTTCTTATGCCGCTCTTAAAGCCAGACCCGACATTTTATCCGTCACCGCGGCTGGCCATGCGAGGGCCGCCAGAGAAATACGCGTTCGTAGCGGCGCTAAATCCGCCCGGAAGCAGACTCAACGACGCTCTTTTGGTAGTAGACGTTGATCCGGACTCACGCACCTATGGCCAACAGGTCGGCCAGGTTAAAATGCCAGAGTTTGGTGATGAGCTGCATCATTTTGGCTGGAACGCGTGCAGCTCGGCGCTTTGCCCGTACGCGCCACATCCACACGTCGAGCGCCGTTACCTGGTCGTGCCAGGGATTCGCTCGTCGCGTATTCACATCATCGACACCAAGCCCAATCCGCGAAAACCGAAAATCGTCAAAGTGATCGAGCCGCAAGAAGTTTTCGCGCGCGCTAACTATTCGCGTCCGCACACGATTCATTGTGGGCCGGAAGGGATCTACGTTAGCGCGTTGGGAGCCCCCGACGGCGAGGGCCCGGGAGGTATTTTCATGCTCGATTGTGAAACATTCGAGATTCTCGGCCAGTGGGAAATGGGCCGGGGACCACAATTTCTACATTACGATTTCTGGTGGCATTTGGGTTTCGACACGCTGCTGAGTAGCGAATGGGGTACGCCCAATATGATCGAGAGCGGACTGCAGCCAGACCTACTTCTCGCCAGCAAATATGGACATCAAATGCACGTGTGGGACTTGCGACGCCGTCGGCATTTGCAAACCCTGGACTTGGGGAACGAACAGCAAATGGTCCTCGAGATGCGTCCGGCGCACAACCCGACCAAAGCGTACGGCTTCGTCGGCGTCGTCGTTTCACTCAAAGATTTATCTGCATCGGTCTGGCTTTGGCACCGCAACAATGGCGCGTGGGATTTAAAGAAAGTGATCGAAATCCCAGCGGAGCCAGCCGACCCAGAAAAATTGCCGCCAATGCTCAAGAATTTTAAAGCCGTGCCACCGCTGGTCACCGACATCAATCTATCGCTCGACGACAAATTTCTGTACGTCTCGTGCTGGGGAACAGGTGAGTTACTGCAATATGACGTGTCCGATCCATTCAATCCGAAGAAGACCGGTTCAGTGCGCATTGGCGGAATCGTGAATCGTACTTCTCATCCTAAAAACCCGAACCAACCGCTGGCTGGTGGCCCACAAATGGTGGAAGTGAGTC
>WNFY01001999.1_pt1 | contig 19369 bp, 17 predicted proteins | sample 5400091 | NCBI WGS metagenome assembly WNFY01 (sample SAMN13153364, study PRJNA577476) | soil metagenome | isolation source: 60 cm soil or saprolite under grassland replicate 1 | place: USA:California | collected 2016-06-15
GCCTCCTGCCGCGGTCCGTAGACGTTCGCAAGCCGAAGCGAGACGTGCCGGCTCCCAAAGAGCCGGTTCCAGCCGGCGACGTACTCCTCGCCGGCGAGCTTTGAGATCCCGTACGGCGAGATCGGGCGGCGCGGCGCGTCCTCAGACGCCGGCCGGTGACACTCGCCGTAGATCGCGCCGCCGGTCGAGCTAAAGACGAGGTGCGTCCCGTGTCCGCGCGCGGCCTCCAAAACACGCACGGTTCCGAGCACGTTGACCTCGGCGTCGTAGTCCGGACGCTCGACCGAGGTGCCGACGTCGGCCTGGGCGGCCAGGTGAACGCAGAGCTCCGGCTTCACCAGATCGAAGACCGCTGCGGCGTCCCGGCGGATGTCTCCAAGGTGCAGCTCGGCCCGGGAGGGGAGCTTCTCGCGACTCCCCGTCGCGAGCGAGTCGAGCACGTGCACCTCGTCGCCGCGGGCAATCAGCGCCTCCGCGACATGCGAGCCGATGAAGCCCGCTCCGCCTGTCACGATCGCCCGCAAGGCCTCGTATCCTAGGTCGCGGATGTTCATCACGTTCGAGGGCCTCGACGGCTCGGGGAAGTCGACGCAGGCAGAGCTGCTCGCCGAGGCGATTCGGGCCACGGGCCGGGACGTGGTGACGACGCGGGAGCCGGGTGGGACACAGCTCGGCGAGCGGGTGCGCGAGCTGCTCCTGACCGGGAACGGGATCTCGCCGTGGGCCGAGGCGGCGCTGTTCGCGGCGGCGCGCGCGGAGCTCGTCGAAGAGGTGATCGGTCCGGCGCTCGAGCGCGGCGCGATCGTCGTGTGCGACCGCTACCTCGACTCCTCGCTGGCTTATCAGGGTGTCGCGCGCGGGCTCGGTGTCGAGCGCGTCCTGCAGCTGAACCTCCCGGCGATCGGCGAGCGGCTGCCCGACCGCACCTTCCTGCTCGAGATCGACCCGGACGAGTCGGCGCGCCGCGTCGGCCAGAACGGCGACCGGATCGAGCGAGAGGACGAGCAGTTCCGCCGGCAGGTCGCCGACGCTTATCGTCTGCTGGCGGAAACGTTCCCACAGCGGATCGAAGCGGTTGACGGAAGCCGTCCGCCCGCAGACATCGCCAAGGAGATCTTTGGACGCGTTCGAGAAAGTCTCTGAGCAGCCCGAGGCCAAGCGCCTGCTTCGCGCAGCGCTCGACGACGGGCTCGCGCACGCGTACCTCTTCCACGGGCCGCCCGGCGTCGGGAAACGCGAGATGGCGACGGCCTTTGCCGCAGAGCTTCTGGGCGACGCCGCGCGCGTCGAGCGAGGCACGCACCCCGATCTCTACGTGCTCGAGCCGCTCGGGGACCAGATCCGGATCGATGCGATCCGCGGGCTCAGGCACGACCTGCACATGCGGCCCTTCGAGGCCGACCGGCGCGTCTACCTGATCTTCGGCGCGCACTCGATGAACGAGGAGGCGGCGGACGCGCTGCTGAAGGATCTCGAGGAGCCGCCCGCCTACGCCGTGATCGTGCTCGTCGCCGACGAGCTTGGCTCGTTGCCGGAGACGATCCGCTCGCGCTGTCAGCCGGTCCCGTTTCGGCGGCTCTCGGAGCGGACGGTCCGCGAGTGGATCGCCGAGCAGGCGCGGGGTCTCCCCGCCGACGAGGCGACCGCGATCGCGCGCGTCGCGGCAGGCCGCCTTGATCGCGCAGCGCTCCTGCTCGACGACGCGGCCGCGAAGCGCCGCGCGGAGCGGTTGCAGCTCGCGCGCTCGGTCTACCTTGCGCCCGAGTTCGCCGCGTCGGCGGCGGCCGAGCGCGTCGTCGCCGGCTCGCGCGCTCGCGCGAAGCAGGCCCGGGAGGCAGCCGAGGCAGGCCTCGACGGTCTCGAGCTGACGGAGCGTGAGACTGAGCAGCGGCTTCGCCGGGCCGCACGTGGAGCCGAGCGGGAAGAGCTGCTCGCGGCGCTGGAGGAGCTTGCGGCCTGGTACCGCGATCTCGTCGCTTTCGCCGCGGGCGCGGAGACCGCCGTCCACTGCGATCACGCCGACGAGCTACGCGAGGACGCCTCGGTCGAGCGGCTGGCCGGCGCCGAGGAGGCGGCCGAGCTCGCCCGCGAGGCCTGGCGCAACTTCGCCGAGTTCAACGTCAACGCGCCGCTCGCACTGGAGGCCCTCTTCGTTCAGCTGCGCCGGTCGTTCGCGGTCGCCAGGGTCGGCGCCTGAGCCGTCGAACACCGGGGCTTGTGACTCCTTCGGAACATAGCTAGGCTCCGCCGGTCCCAGTGCTGCAATCGAGGTCGCTCAGCTCGCGCCCATGGCTGATCGCCGTCGCCGGCTTGATCGTGACGGCAGGGATCACCGCGCCCTTCTTCTTCGTCACGCGGCTCGCCGAGCAACTGGCGATTGCGGCGGCACTCTCGCTTACAGCCGCGGTCGGCGCTTGGCTGCTCGCGAAGCGGCTGGACCGCCGGGGGCAAGAGCTGGTGGATGCCGAGCGCAAGTATCAAGACCTGACTGACGGACTCCCGCTCGTCACGTGGGTCTACGGGGCCAAGGATCGAAACGAAACGCGCCTCGTCGGCCCGCAGATCGAAGCCACCGTTGGCTACTCACCCGAGCAGTGGGACGGCGAGCTGCTCGAACGGATCCTCCATCCCGACGATCGCGACCGCGTCCTCGGCGAGCTTGCCAGCGCGGCCGAGCAAGGCGTGCCCTTCGAGAGCGAGTACCGCGTGCTGGGGCGGAACGGCGAGGTCGTCTGGCTCCGCGAGCACGCGAGGATCGTCTCCGCCGCGGACGGCGAGCCCCGCTTCGGACAGAGCTTCCTCATCGACATCGGCGAGCTCAAGCGCATTGAGGACGAAAAGGACAGCCTCCTGGCCGGCCAGCGCGCCGCCGTGTCCGAGACCGGCGAGCGTCAGGGCCGACTCGACCTGCTCCGCGAGGTCGCGGACGCCGCCACATCGGCCGATTACAAGGCCGCGATCGAGCGGGTTGCCGAGTTGGTCGTCCGGAACTTCGGCGACTGGTGTCTGATCGACCTGGCCGAAGAAGGCTCGCCGCTTAAGCGCCTTGCCGTTGCGCGCGCCGAGCCGGGAAGCAAGAAAGGCCAGGGTGCACCGCAGCAGGAGCCGGACGAAGCAGTGCGCTCGGTCGTCGCCAGCGGGAACCCGCAGATCGTCCCTGCGCTCGGCGAGCGGTCAAACGGCCAGGAGCCGGGTCGCTTCCTCGGCGGCATCAACGCGAGCTCCCTGATCTGCGTTCCACTCCGCGCTCGTTCGCGCTCGATCGGCGCCGTCACCGTCGCCCGGATCGCGCGCGGCCGCCCCTACGGAGCGGACGACCTCGCGCTTGTGCAAGACATCGCCGGCCGGGTCGCGCTCGCCGTTGATCGTGCGCGGCTGTACGCCGAGGTCGAGCAGCGCGCGGACGCAGCACGCGTTCTGGCTCACGTCGCCGACGGGATTCTGCTCCTCGACCGGAGCGGCGTCGTCCGCCTCTGGAACCCGGCGGCGGAGGGGATCACAGCCATTCGCGCCGGCGACATCGTCGGCCGCTCGGCGGCAGACGCGATCCCGGGCTGGCAGGAGTCGGTCGATTCGGTCCCGATCGCGAAGACGCCGGATCCGGGACACCCCGAGGTCGTGATCCCACTCGAGACCGAGCGAGGCGAGCGCTGGATCGCGATAGCGGGGGTTCAGTTCTTCGGCGGGACGGTCTATGCGTTCCGCGACCTGACCGACGTTCGCAGGCTCGAGGAGCTCAAGGCGAGCTTCATCGCGACGGCGTCACACGAATTGCGAACGCCGCTGGCGGCGGTCTACGGCGCCGCCCAGACGCTGCTCCGCCACGACTTCGCCCTCGACGAGGGCGGCCGCGACCGGTTCGTGTCGCTGATTGCTGACGAGTCCGAGCGCCTTGGCCGGATCGTCAACGAGATCCTGCTCGCCAGCCAGCTCGACGCCGGGCGGCTCGACTTGGTACCCGAGCCGTTCGACGCGGCCGAGCTGGTCGAGCGCGTCGTCGAGGCTACGCGCGCGTACGCCCCTCCGGGTGTTCACGTCGAAGGTCGAGTGTCCGACGATCTGCCGCTGGTGGAGGCGGACCGCGACAAGGTTCGGCAGGTCCTCGTGAACCTGGTCGAGAACGCGATCAAGTACTCACCCGACGGCGGCCGGGTCGAACTCCGCGTCGAGACGCACGAAGAGAACGTGCTCTTCCAGGTCCGCGACGAGGGGCTCGGGATTCCCACCGACGAGCAAAGCATGGTCTTCGAGAAGTTCTACCGCGTCGATCCGCACATGACCCGCGGCGTCGGCGGCACGGGGCTCGGGCTCTACATCTGCAACGAGCTCGTCAGCCGGATGGGCGGGCACATCTGGCTCGAGTCAAAGGCAGGGGAGGGATCGACCTTCCTGTTCGAGCTTCCCGCTGCCCCCTCGATCGAGACGACCCGGCCGGCAGAGGTGGGGACGCGCTCGGAGAACGTGAGCTCCTGACTCCCACCTACCGGGCGACGCAGGTGCTGCCATTCCGCGACGCCGCTAAAGTGGGACGTCTGCCGACGTAGCTCAGCTGGTAGAGCACTTCACTCGTAATGAAGGGGTCCCCGGTTCGAGTCCGGGCGTCGGCTTCGGTCAACCAACCGTTTGAGCCACGCGAGAGGCCCCGAAGGGGCCTCGTTTTCGTGTGTGGGCAGGTGGTGGGCAGGTCTGAGTTTGTAAATTCGGCCAGTCCATTAGATTCCGCCTAATTCCACTCCTGCCACCTGCGCGGACGTTTGCCAGGCAAGGCGCGGCAGGGAGTGGAATTTGAGACGCGCCACAGGAAAACGCACCTGTCTCGACCGCCCGAACGGATGTCTACGGTGACTTCCCGTGACCGTCTTCGCGATTCCTTCGCCCACGACCTCGCCCGACGAGTAGCGGCGATCGTTCTCGAGTCGCTCCCCGCGAGCCGTCCTCGCTCGCCCTGGCTGAGTGTCGAACGCGCTGCCGACTACCTCGACACGACGCCGGCGGCGATCCGGGGATGGTGAAGCGCGGTCAGATCCCGGTACACCGGAGCTCGACAGGGCGACTCCTCTTCCGGCGCGAAGACCTCGACGCGCACGCCATGGGCGAGGCAGCAGCGTGACCCCTTCACTTGACGTGGGGATTAGGCGGACCTACACTCGCCTGGACAAGCAAAACGCCCCGGCGAGCTTGCGACTCCCGGGGCGTGACCACGGGAGGCATAGTCCCATGGCAGTTCTCGATGCTACAAGCGAGGCCGCGCCCTCGCGTATGGCTTCAACCGCGTCCCGCCGCGATGCTCGAACGTGGGAAAAGATCGGCGTGGGCCTGAAGCGCCAGGAGTCCACCCGGTCTCGCGAATGTAGTTAGCCGCCGATTGCGATCGCGCGGGATACTGCGACTCAGCAAAGCGTCTCGAGCTTGACGATCAGCGCCCGAGAGATTGACACAGGCGTCACTTTCTGCTGAAGATCGTCAGACGGATCCGTCGGCAGGCATGAAGGAGGGTTCATGACCGAACCGCCCAACGAGGATCCAGCCGTCGCGCCTGAGTCTTCGTCCGAAGAGGCTATGCCGCTCGATGCGATCGTGGGCGGCTTCGAGGACATACGGAAGGATGCTCCGATTGCCGAGGACCCGGCGGTCTTTCGGCTCGCGGTCTTCGTCAAAGGGGACTCGGACGCCGACACGATGGGTCTCGCAGACGACGTGCGGTTGCTCCTTGACGCGTTCGTTCGCGATCCGGCTGCCGTCGAGCGAGAGAGATCCGCGGCCGCCCCAGCGCCAGACGCGGATCCTGGAGAAGACGTCGGCATCGCCCTTCACGGGCTGAACCTCGGTCCTGAGGATGAACGCCTGCTCCACCGTCTCATTCGAGGCCTGGTTGCAGAACGCCGAGCGCCGGGAGGGAGGAAGAGATGACCCTCTGTCTCAACAACTCCTCGCTGGGGGCCGAGTGGTTCTACCCGGTGGTCGATCCCTACCGCACTGCCGGCGCCGGGCCGTATAACTATGGGTACGTCTTCGCCTGGGATGCCCTAACGATCACGGTGACGCGCAACTTCTCGCTGCCTCGCTGCAAGATGAGAATCGAACTCGTGTCGACCTTGGCCAATACCAAGGAGATCCAGGCGTTCAACTTCTTCAACAACTCCTGGGACGACCAAATCGACTCTGACCCCACTGGTGCGGTGACGTCGATGACGATCACGAAATGGAAGGCAGGACAGGATTGCAGCGCGGGCACAGACACAGTGGTGCTCGCTCGGGCCACCCAGTTTGGCCCGAAGGCTATGTACACCTTCGGGACCAACGACTTCTGGGACTTCTGGGGCGGCTGCACCGTGAGGTTTAGCTGGGTCGGCGATAGGGACTCCGCGCTTCCGGCCTGGGCACCCTCGGGAGCCCAGACTCCGGCCCCCACGTATCCGGCCGTGCGACTGCCGGATGGCACGCTCATGAGGAACGCCGCGGGTACGGGGCTCAGCGTGGTGTTCGGGGGAACGGACTTCCCCGCGGATCCTGGCTATCTGGGTGGGATGGTGGTGGACACGAGCGCCGCTACCGCCCGAGCGGTCCTAGAGCCCGATAAGCGGAACCTGCTCGGCATTGTGGGCGCTCGAGATCGAGGTCTTCTCGCCGGTGCTCTCGCCTTCGCGCCACTTCCGCCCATACCGGCCGACTTCACCCTTGTTCGCGAATGGAACCGACCGGAGGTTTACGTCGTCTTCGGGGGCGCGAAGTTCCGTATCCCAGATCCGCCGACGCTATTCGCACTGGGGTTCGACTGGAGCATGGTCCGGCTGATCCCTGCGGGTGGCACGTCGAAGCTCCTCACCATCCCGATCGACCGAACACTGCTCAGGGAGCAGAGCGATCAGAGGGTCTTCCTGGTCGACAACCAGCAACTCAGATTGGTCAAGAACTCGGCGGTCAGCTCGGCGGTCATGGAGGCGAGATGCCTTCCCTGGCGTCACGTGCGCGTCGTACCGGACACCGCGCTTTCCACCTTGCCACCCGGCCCTGACCTAGATCTTCCGTAGCATTGGGACATGTCGAAGGCGACAGGCGCCGTCACGCGCTCATTGCGAGCTGGTGTTCGGCCGGCGGAGGTCAGCTCTAGCGAAGCCGCCTCGGTGGTATCGACTCAAGCCCGACTGTCGTAAACAGCCCCGGCCCTTCCCTGCTTCGCCGGGCGCCGTCTACCACCGCTCAGTCAGCACATCACGGCTCGTGACGTGATCCAGGGCTGAGGCCGCTCGGCAAGCGGCTTCTCCGGCGCCGCGTCAAGAGCGCGTCAAGTCGACGCGACCGAAAGCCGGATCCGCGTGATCAAGAGCGCAGGGCGCAAGAACTGACTGATGGGTGGCACCCCGCTGCGAGCTCAACGCGCCTCGGAGTCCCGCCGCTGCGCTGGTCTCGTAGCGGCGATGAGATGGGCGATGGCCGTCCAGTCCTGTAAGGCGTCCGACGATCGTCTCGTACCCGGCACGGGGTTAGGATCGTCGTTGGCGTATGTAGCTATGGAAGGAGGCTTCGATGGCCGGTGTTGAAGCACGCAGCTTCGACGCGCCCGACGAGACTCGGACGCCCGACAGGACGAGGCTGGAGATAGTACGGATCGGTGGGACGAACGCTTCCCGCATGTCGTTGCAGCCGGGATGGAGATGGTCGGAGTCCATCAAGCCGATCGTCGGAGGCGAGCGCTGTCAGATGCGGCATGTCGGCGTCTTGCAGTCGGGCACGATGCACGTCGTCCACGACGACGGTACCGAGCAGGAGATCGCTCCAGGCCACGCGTATGTCATCGAGCCCGGCCACGACGCCTGGGTCGTCGGCGACGAGCCCGTCGTCGGATTTGAGTTCGAGTCGCGGACAGCCGAGGAGTACGCGAAGGGCTCATAGCTCCATAGTTGCCCCCGGTTGATCTCGAGACGAGGCGGTAAATGCCGGGAACCAGGGTGGTGGCCCCGCCGCGAGCTCAATCGCGGTCGGAGTCCCCGACGATCAGCCGTTCGAGGCGGAGGAAGGCGCGCGCGCACAGCTGATGGTCGCGCAGCGGCGGTGACGACCGAGGTGCCTCGGGCCGCACCACGACGCGTATGCCAACCGCGACGGGGCTCGCGATCTCGCGGTCGAGCGGTGGAGGCGGATCTAGGCCCGCATTCTGGCCGCTGGAAGAGGAGCGCTTTGAACTGCTGCCGGGCGATGCCTACGCGAGCGGTTTCTTCATGGCATGTTTTGGCGGTAGCTGGGGATCTCGCTGCCAAGAAAGCCGACATGGCATCCGTGCTCCTCAGCGCAGTCGCGGCAGAGGCGGAACGCGAGCGATACCCGGCCTGTTGGCACCTCGCCGGGAGCGCAGCCAAGCTCTTGTTGAGCGTAGACATTGAACGTGCTCCGTGCCTCCTCGGCCGGAATGCCCGCGGCCTTCTGCAGCACAACCACGATGAACTCGGCCTCCCCTTCCGCGGCAAAGCCCGTGTTGACGTCGCCGCGGTAGCAGCCGATGCACGAGTTGGCGGGCGCCACTCGAGACGCGCTTCTGATCATCGTTCGGTCTCTTTTCTTTGCGGGTAACTGCGGCCCATCGAGAATTGCACGAACGCGATCGCAGTTAAAGGGCCGCGACGATCTCCGGCGAGTCAAGCTCCACGGCGTGGCGATCGAGCCGAACGTGCGCCGTCGGCTCGAGACAACGAGCGCGCGCAGCGCGACCAGCGTTGACTGACGAGTCAATCAGGTTTGGTGCCTTGGAAACCGCGGGGATCACTCCGCGGGGGTCGGCGCTGCGGCGGCCGGCCCCCGAGCCCATCGAGAACTCTGATGAACGCCTTAGCCGGGCGCGGTGGAAGGCCGCTTTTACCCGTGCCTCCCGTAGGCCGAGCTGATGCCCGCGATCTCGGCGTCGACCTTCTGGCAGACCAGTGCGACGGCCTACGTCACAGCGGTCAGCTACAACTAGGCTCGTCCAAGCGGCGGAGGGCATCACCAACTTCGCAGGGAGTGGCGTTTACCCAGCGCTGCGGACTCGACCAGCAGTCACCAACTCCGGTGGTTGGCGGTCACCTCGCGAACCCGTACCGATGCGGCCTCGGAAAGTGTGGTCGGGGGCTGGTCGGTTTACCGGGGCCGATCCGAAGGCCTCTTGATCCTCACCAGGGCATCCCAAGCCGTAGCTAAGGCTCGAACATGTTTGCTCGCACGCGTGCGAAGGACGTCCGCGAGCCGAACCCGAATCCGGCTCTCGGACTCGAGCGCAAGCGCCAGGCGCGACGGGACGCACCCCACCGGCGCGAAATCAGGCGCAGGAGTCTCGTCGAGGGAGACATAGACGCAGTCAGCCTGTGGAAAGGAGATCGGCCCTAGACGGGCGACCGCGACAGGCGTAGGCTCGGACCGTCCTCGAGCTGGAGGTGGAGAGATGTACGCACGAGTCGCTGAGTTTGAGAACGTTGACACGTCGGTGGTCGACGACTTGCTGGGGCGGGTTCGCCAGAACATCGAGTCGAACCGGCTGCCGGACGCGCAGGGCGGGCTGATGCTGCTTGACCGAGACGAGAGAAAAAGCCTCGGGGTCACGTTCTTCCAGAGCGAGGAGAAAATCCGCGCGGCCGAGCCGGAGTTCGAGCGCATGGGAGACGAGATCCCAGAGGCGCAGGGAGGGCGTCGGACGTCGGTCGACATCTACGAGGTCGTGCTGGCGGAGGGAGGCGAGGGGGCTCGCGCGGCGCGCGTGAGTGCCCTCGAAGGCTCGCCGGAGCGCATCGACGAAGGGACGCGCTACGCGCAGGAGGAGATCGTCCCGCAGGTCCGGCAGCTCGGCGGCTTCAAGGGCTTCGTCTCGCTGGTCGATCGCGAGCGCGGCCGCACCAAGCTGATCACCCTCTGGGAGAGCGACGAGGCGCTGCGCGCGAGCGAGGATCAGGCGAACCAGCTCCGGCAGCGGGCGGCCGAGGGCGCGGCGAGCCGAATCGTCGGCATCGAGCGCTACGAGGTTGCGCTGGCCGAGCTCGGGCAGCTCGCGGTCAGGTAAACCGAACGAGACGGTCCTAGCCGCCGGTCGTCGCGATCCGGTCACCTAGCGCCCGCGTCTCCGCGGCCCAGGAGTCGTCCCCTGCCTCGATCCAGGCCTGCTGAGGGCATGCTGAGACATGCAAAGAGCAGATCGCGGAGCGCCACGGGCTGGGGCTCAGTCGCCGCCGGGGGAGCAGCGGTCGAGGAGCAGGGATGGCGTTTACGCCAGCCGGCGCACTCAACAAGCCGGGTCACCAACCTCGCTGGCGGGGGTCACCAACCTCGCTGGTTGGCGGTCACCGCGCGAGGCCGCCTGAGAAGCGGCATCGCAACGCGTGGTCGGACTCTGGTCGGATCCGATTGGGTCTCATCCGCCAGCTTCGAGGGCGAGCCGGGACGAGGGTGGCACCCCGGCGGGAGCTCGATACGCGTCGTGTCACTCGCGGCGATCACCACGAGCCGCCTACTCAGTCTTCGAGCAGCTCCGTGTCCGCATGCGAGTAGGCCGGCGCGCAGCAGCACAGGAGTATCAACGGCTCTCGCTCGTCTGCCCACAGTTTGTGCGCGACGCCCGGTGGTATGACGATGCAGTCCCCGGCGCGAACTGCGTGCTCTTCGTTGCCGAGTCGCATCCGGCCGCTCCCGTGGGTGAACAAATAGATCTCCTCGCTACGGTGGTGAAAGTGGGCGATGGTCGCGCTCCCGGGCGGTACGACCGCCTCAGCCAAGCTCTGGTTGCTCGCGTTTCCTGACGGAGTGCCGGCCAGCTCCCGGATCGAGGAGCCATCTGCCGTGATGAAGGCCTTGCGCTGCTCTCGGCGCACGATGTCCATAGAGAGAAGGCTAGACCCCCGCCGATGAGGTCGTGGATTGGATTGGTGTGGAAGCCTGACTCTCGCTCGTAAGGCAGCGCTGGTCGGTCGAGCGGAGTGCCGCAGAACATGACTTGAGTTGGACCGGTGTGCGGCGCCAAACTTCCTGGTTTGGTTGGCGGTCACGCCTAGAGCCCGCTCGAGCGGCTCGCAGCCGAAGCCGTCCTGACCCCTCACCAGACATCTCAGCCGTCGCTAGGGCTCGATCCGAATGCGCGCGGGCGCGAGGCGGGAGGGTCGAACCGCTCGAGCCTCAGGCGCTAAGGCCGGCGAACGGGGTGGCACCCCGCCGCACGCAAATCGCGAGTCGGAGTCCTAGCCTGGGTCACGCCGCGACGCCGCATGAGAAGCGGCGTTGCGAGGCGTGGTTGGTGGTCGGATCGAGCCGGCACGATCCGCTGTTACCTGAGCGGCCAGCCAGGCGGGGGTGGTACCGCTCCGCCGCCTGAAGTCGTGTCGGAGTCGCGTCGGCGCAGAACCGCGAGTCCGCGGGCAAGCTCTCGCTTGCGCTCTCGGTACGCGATACTGCGCGCACGACGTAACACGACCGACGGCGACGAAGAGCGCTGTGACACGCCTGAGGAGCTGAGCAGGATCGTCGCGCAATACCAGCTGGAGCACCCGCACGATCCGAACCTGAGGCGGATCTCGGTTGCTCGGCGGTCGCGCGGTACGGACGAGCGCCTTCCGGCGCAGCAGTTCCTCCCCGAACAGATCCCGTGACGGAATGACGAAGCGCTGGCAGCCGTCGCTGTGGGCGAGCCGGAAGCCGTTCGGCATCGGCGAGCAGCGGCCGACCAACTACCTCGAGATCTGGAAGGCGATCTCGGAGAACCGGCGCAACCTGCGTTACGCGTGGCGGATCCTCAAGCACGGCGTCTGCGACGGCTGCGCCCTCGGAACGACGGGCCTGCACGACTGGACGCTGGACGAGATCCACCTCTGCAACGTCCGGCTGCGGCTCCTGCGGCTGAACACGATGCCCGCGCTCGACCCGCGCCTGCTCGAGGATGTCTCTCGCCTCGAGGGCAAGAGGAGCGTCGAGCTGCGCGGCCTCGGGCGGCTGCCGTACCCGATGGTGCGCAGGGCGGGCGAGCAGGGCTTCCACCGCGTGAGCTGGGAAGACGCCCTCGACCTGATCGCGGAGCGCATCCGCGCGACCTCGCCCGACCGGCTCGGCTTCTATATGACGAGCCGCGGCCAACCGAACGAGAACTACTACGCGGTGCAGAAGGCGGTGCGCGCGCTCGGCAGCAACTCGATCGACAACGCAGCCCGCGTCTGCCACGCTCCGAGCACGTTTGGCCTCAAGGAGGCGCTCGGCGTCGGCGCGACGACCTGCTCGTACAAGGACTGGATCGGTAGCGACCTCGTCCTCTTCATCGGCTCCAACGTCGCGAGCAACCAGCCGGTGAGCATGAAGTACCTGTACCACGCGAAGAAGGAGGGAACGAAGGTCGCGGTCGTCAACAGCTTCCGCGAGCCGGGCATGGCGCGCTACTGGGTCCCGTCGAATCTCGAGAGCGCGCTCTTCGGCACGAAGATCGCCGACCGCTTCTTCCTCGTCAACGTCGGCGGCGACATCGCGTTCCTAAATGGGACGCTCAAGCACATGGTCGGCAACGGCTGGATCGACGGCGACTTCGTCGAAGATCACGCGACCGGCTTCGCGGAGCTTGCGGCCGCGCTCGACGAGCAGCCGTGGGAGGAGCTCGAACGGCTCTCGGGATCCTCGCGCGAGGAGATGCTCGAGCTCGCGCGGATGCTCGCCAAGGCGGAGACGGCGGTGCTCGTCTGGAGCATGGGCGTCACGCAGCACGAATGCGGCGAGGGCAACGTGCGCTCGATCATCAACCTCGCGCTGGCCAAGGGCTTCGTCGGCCGAGATCGCTGCGGCTTGATGCCGATCCGCGGCCACTCCGGGGTGCAGGGCGGCGCGGAGATGGGGGCGTACGCGACCGTCTTCCCCGGCGGCCAACCGCTGACCGAGGAGAACGCCGAAGGTCTCTCGCGTCGGTGGGGCTTCGAGGTGCCGCACGAGCGCGGCCTGACGGCGCCCGAGATGGTCGACGCCGGCTACGCGCGCCGGCTGGACGTGTTGTTCGCCTCCGGCGGCAACTTCCTCGAAGTGCTGCCGGATCCGGTGTACGTCGACGAGGCGCTGCGCCGAATCCCGCTCAGGGTGCACATGGACATCGTCCCCTCGACGCAAATGCTCGTCCCGCCCGAAGAGACAGTGGTCCTCCTCCCGGCGCAGACGCGGTACGAGATCAGAGGCGGCGTGACCGAGACGTCGACCGAGCGACGGATCATCTTCAGCCCCGAGATTCCCGGGCCACGGGTCGGCGAGGCGCGGCCCGAATGGGAGGTATTTCTCGAGGTGGCGAAGCGCGCCCGGCCGGAGTTGGCGGACAAGCTCCACTTCGACGGGACGGCGGCGATCCGCGAGGAGATCGCGCGCGTCGTGCCGATGTACGACGGCATCCAGCGGCTGCGGAAGGCGGGCGACGAAATCCAGTACGGCGGGCGCCACCTCTGCTCGGGCTGGAAGTTCCCGACCTCCGACGGCAAGGCGCACTTCTCGGTGGTCGAGCCTCCCACGAACGAGCTTCCGGAGGGGACTTTCCTCGTCGCGACAAGGCGCGGGAAGCAGTTCAACAGCATGGTCCAAGGGGCGTCGGACCCCATCACCGGCGCCGTCCGCGAGGCCGTGCTGATGAGCGGCGACGACGCCCGGCAGCTCGGGCTCGAGCACGGCGACCCCGTCCTGCTGACGAACGAGTTCGGCGAGTTCCGCGGGCGTGTCTGCGTCGCGCCGATGAGGCCGGGAAACCTCGAGGTGCACTGGCCAGAAGGGGAGGTGCTGATCGACCGGCGACGTCGCTCGCCGCAGGCGGGCATCCCCGACTACAACGCAATCGTCCGGGCCGAGAGGATCGAGGAGCGGGAGCCCGTCACGGCGTGAGCGCCAACAGGTCCGCAACTGTGTTGACGTTGACGAGCAGCACCGGATCGCGCTCGACGAAGTGTGTGTCGAGCCTGTCGGGTAGGCAGACGCGCCCATCCCTGCCCCCAAAGGGTGCGGATCCCGGACCCCGATGACTTTGGCCTGCAAAACGCCACTTTTCAGGGACCGCAGGAGGGGGCCATCGTCGCCATTTGGACCCTGGCTCGCCGACGCCATGATGGTGGACGAGGGCCATGCCCCCGTCGTGGCAGTACTTCTCGCGTCTGTAAAAAAGGCAGACGAGTCCATTGCTGCCCCCCGAAGGGCGCGGACCCCGGACCCTGCGGCTTCGGCTTTCCCCCTGCAAACCGGCCGTTCTCAGGGACCGCCGGAAGGGGCCACGATCGCCATCTTGGACCCCCTGGCAAGCCGACCTGCCGTGATGGTGGGCGAAGGCCATACCCCCGTTGTGCCAGTACTTCTCTCGTGTGTCGCAGTGGGGTCCGTGGGCCTCCGTTTGCGACCGCCGGCGTGGGTCGCCCTGTGGTCAGGCGCGGCCCTTGTCGGGCCCCCCTTGGAGTCCCAGCCGGCTACTGGAATGCGGTCGTTGCCGCAGCGCTGGCCGCGACGGGCAGCGGCTCGCCCGCCGCAGCGAAGACCGTCAACGGCACGGTCGGCCCCGGTTTCACGATCGGGACGACCATGCAGGGCAAGAAAGTCACGAAACTGAAGGCTGGAACGGCGTACCGCCGTTGTCATCAGCGACCGCGCGGACATTCACGACTTCCACCTGAGCGGGCCCGGCTCAATCGCGTTCTCACGAGCGTGGAGTTCACAGGGACGAAGAGCTTCGTGTTGAGGCTGAAGAAGAGGAGCTACCGCTTCGTCTGGGACCCGCACTCCGGGATCATGCACGGCAGCTTCAAGGTCTCCTGAGCTGCGACCACCGAGGGGCGGGCGCCGGTCTCGTCCCTCGGATCAGTGTCGCGCGCTCGCTGTTCTGAGGGCCTGCAGCAGCACGAGTGCGTGCCCTCCCGGGGCGGGCAGCCAAAGACAGGGGGGTCGCCACGGTGCGAACGCGCGTCCGCCGCCCGCACGATCGCTAGAGACAACCAAACCGCATGGGCCGTTCGCGGCTCACTCGAGAGGAGACGTGCACAGATGAAGAATCACTCGACGCAAAGAGCAACCATGTTGGGGAGACTGCGTCCTACATCAACCGCCATCACCTGGCGCTGTTTGCACTGTTCTTTGCACTCGGTGGAACATCGTTCGCCGCCGGTAACGCGCTCCTGCCGGGGAACAGCGTCGGCACGAAGCAAGTGATTAACGGGTCGCTGCGGACGAACGACCTGAGCAAGACAGCGCGGTCGGCGCTCAAGGGCAACAGGGGCTGAGAGGCCCAGCGGGCGCGCAGGGAGCGACGGGCGCGACAGGCGCGACAGGCGCGACGGGTGCGCAGGGTGTGCAGGGAGTGCCGGGTCAGTCGGCGACGAAGCTCTTTGTCGCAATGAATGCCGACGGCACGCTCACGAAGAACAGCGGTGCAACCTTGGCGGCCAGAACAGGCCCCGGCATTTACCGAATCGCCTTTAACACCGACATCACCAACTGCGTCTACCTCGCCACGGCGGGGCAGGACGCTGGTGGGGTTTCAGGCGACTACAACATCTTTACGAGCCGCACCAGCACGACCACGGTCAACGTCGTGATCTTCGACGGAAGTAACAACGCCCTCGACCTGCCTTTCTATCTCGCGGTCTTCTGCTGATAGGGGTGGCACCCCCGCTGCGGCGCGACGCAAGTCGGAGTCACACCTGGGCGCCGGGAAGGCGCGCCCCGCTGGCGTGGACATGGCTTCGCGAAGTCGGTCGAGGCGCAGGGCTCGCGTTTACGGCAGCCGGCGAGCCCAAAGTAGGCGCTGTCGCAGACCGTCAGCTGCAAAGAGAAACGCCCACCGACGACGGGTCGCCGTCGCCAACTGGCTGAGTTGGCGCTCGCACTAACGGGACGCAAGCGGCGCGCACGTTCTGTGCGAGAGGCGAAATTTCGCGCTTGGGTGCGTGTCGCCTATGATCGGTTGTCTCGTCCGACAAGGGAGGGGCCATGAGGGGACGTTCCGCTTTTCTCATCACCGGGCTGGCCGTCGCAAGCCTAGTCGCCAGCACAGCCGCGACCGCTCGACCGATCGACAAGGGTCATTTCCACGACGTCTTCACCAGCGACGTCTACGACTGCAACGGCACCCCGGCCCAGGACAGCGGGGACGTCTCGGGCAACTTCGTGTTCAACCAGCGCGGCTCATCACCGTTCCCGTACTACCGGGAAAGCGTGCACGGTACCGTCGTCACCACCAACCTGAACACCGGCGGCACCTACACCAACGTCTTCACCGTCAGCAGCAGGGACCACACGATCGTAGACAACGGCGACGGCACCATCACCATCACCTCCTTCGCCTCCGGTGGTTCCCGCTTCTACGACGCCGACGGCAACTTCGTGCTCAAGGACCCCGGCCAGGTCCGGATTGCCTTCGACATCGACTACAACGGCACTCCCGGTGATCCCAGCGACGACATCGAGGTCCCCGACTCGTTCCGGGTCGTGCGCGGATCCACGGGGAACAGCGACTTGTCGGACCGCGACTTCTGCGCGGACCTGGTGGAGTTCACCAGCTAGAGGGAACCAATCCACCTTCCGCCACGGCCCGGCCACCGCGGTCCCAGCGTCCGCCCGGCGGCTCGCCCGCGCCTCAGGGGCGCCGCGGCGCGCGTAAGGGTGTGTCAAGTTTTGTGTCAAGCATGACCCGGCGCGACACGGGAAGCCCGCCCGGTGGACGAGCCTGAATCGCGTTTAGAAAGCCGCTTTCAAGCCGCTGGACGTGCGCCGCTCGGCTACTCGGTGCAGTCATCGAGGCGGTGACGCACCGGCCCGAGTGAGGGTTACCTCATCGAGTAGTCGCAGTTGCAACCCAAGCGTCGAGAGTTTGATCTCTGCCTCGTAACTCGAGTGTCCGTCGTTCGAGCCCGGTTGTCTCCAGGTCCCCCGCCGTCGCCGCTTCGGCGCTGACGAGGATCTCGCCTGGCCCGGCGAGGCTCGTGAGCCGGGCCGTGGCATTGACCGTGTCCCCGAGCGCGGTGAAGTCCCGGGCGTCGCCTTCGCCCACGCTTCCCACGAAGGACCACCCGGTGTGGACCCCGGCACCCACCGGAATCCAGGGGTCTGCGCCGTCGTTGCCGGTCTGCTCTACTAATCCTCGCGCGGCCGTAATCGCCTGCACGGCATGATCGTTGCCGGCGAACCCTGGGATGAAGAGCGCAACTGCACCGTCGCCGACGAACTTGTCGACGATGCCGTCGCTTTCGTCGATCACCCTCGCTGCTGCCCCGTAGAAGCGGGCCAGCAAGCGCGAGAACTCCTCGGGTTTCATCCGCTCGGCGATTGCGGTCGACCCACGCACATCCGCGAAGAGCACCGAGATCTCGATCTCGGCACCGCCCGGATGCTTGCTCACTGCCCGTAAGCACCACTTGCAGAGCCGTCGGTTCAGTGCTGACGGGCCATACCCGATAGCCCGCATCAGCGCGCCGCCCGGACCACGGAACGGAGCGTTGCAGAGCTTGCAGCGTGGCGCCGACGGCAGCACGCCCCACATCGCCCGCATCTTGTGGAGGCGGGGATAGTCGCCCGTGAGCATCCTCCTCCACATTTCCTCGACGGGCGGTTTGGCCACAGGTGCGGACCCTACCTCCGGTCCGCCGGCTTTACGTTTCGGGCCTTCGACCGGCGCCGCGGCGTGAGCCACGACGTTCACGGCCTGTTGGTCCCAGAGTGGGATCGGGGCTGCGGCGACCACCACGCGCTCGATCGTGTGCCGGACGCCAGGCATGCGATCTCGCGGTAGGTGGCTTTCGAGGTCGTGTAGTCGTCGCCCGGTGCTACTCGGCGTCGCGGGGCTCGTTCGGGTCCGTCGTGAGTGGCGGCTGCGGCGCTGGTTCCGCATTGCGTCGCTCGTCGGGTTCGGCCGGGGAGGCCGTCACCCCGTACTGACGGATCCGCGCCACGACGTCATGGTCGAGCCGCTCAGGTTCGTCTTGCCTGCTTTCGCTCTCGGCGCGCGCTGACTTCCTCGCTCGGCGGCGCCTCCCGGCTCGTGTGGCCTTGCGCTCGGCGCGTTCTGCCGCCTCGCGTTCCTTCGCCGCGGCGCGTTCGGCCAGCTCGCGGTCCTTCTCCTCTTCGCGGCGGAGCCGCTCTTCGTCCTTCTGGCGCTCCTTGGCCAGGCGCTCCTCTACGCGGAGCGCTTTCCTTTCCTCGCGGCGAGCCCTTCGTCCGCCTCGTCTCTTCGCGGCCTTGCGCTGTACGCGTTCCGCGAGCTCGCGGGCCTTTTCCTCTTCGCGGAGGCGTCGCTCCTCGTCCTTCTGGCGTTCTTTGGCCAGCCGCTCCTCTACGCGCCGTGCCTTCTTTTCCTCACGGCGAGCCCTTCGTCCGCCTCGCTTCTTCGCGGCCTTGCGTTCTGCGCGTTCTGCCGCTTCGCGTTTCTTGGCCGCGGCGCGTTCGGCCAGCTCGCGCGCTTTTTCTTCTTCACGGAGGCGCTGCTCTTCCTCCTTCTGCCGTTGCTTGGCCTCCCGCTCCTCTTGGCGGCGTGCTTTCCTCTCGGCGCGGCTCATCGGCGCAATTCTGCCGGGTGGGTCGGCTTCGATCTAGTTGGGACGACGCTCAGCGCCCGAGCTCGTCGAAGAGAGCGATCGTGAACTCGATCGCCGGCGCAAAGTCCGCGACGCGGACGTGCTCGTTCGGCGCATGTGCGGCTGAGCCGCCGTAGACCGGGTTGTCCGGTGCACTCAGGCCGGGGAGCCCGACATGGCGTTGGAGCGAAGCAACGACCGGCAGGCTCGCCGGTGCCAGCGGGAAGATCGACGGGGGCTTACCGATCACTCGCTGGGCGACGTCGATGACGCGGGACGCGAACACATCCTCGGGTGGGGTCGCGGCCGACTCCGCCGAAGCGAGGAACGTCAGCGCGACGTCCGAGAAGCCTTGCGCGTCGAGATGGGAGCGGATCAGGTCGAACACCTCGGCCGGACGCTGGTCGGGGACGAGCCGGAAGTCCATCCAGGCGCTCGCGTGCGCCGGCAGGACGGTCTTGATCCCGGGGCCGCCGTAACCGGTGTGGATGCCGCAGATGTTGCAGGTCGGGGAGAACGTCAGCCGCTCTCGGAGCGCCAGGCCCGTCAGACCGTCGACGAACTCCTCGACGCCGAAGAACTCTCGCAGCTCGTCTTCGATGCTCGGGCTCTGCTCGACGACGGCCTCGCGCGCACGGGCGCTTGGCTCGCGGACGGCGTCGTGAAATCCCTGCACGCGGACGCTTCCGTCCGCGTTGCGGATGCTCTCGAGGGCGGCGTGCAGCCGCCAGGCCGCACTGGGAAGCACTCCGGCAGTGCCCGAGTGCGCATCGCTCGAGAGCGCTTGGACATCGAGCTTGATCGCGAGGTTGCCCTTGAAACCGAGTGCAATCTCGGGCCGACCGTCCATGGCGAGGCCG
>WNFY01002001.1_pt1 | contig 19356 bp, 10 predicted proteins | sample 5400091 | NCBI WGS metagenome assembly WNFY01 (sample SAMN13153364, study PRJNA577476) | soil metagenome | isolation source: 60 cm soil or saprolite under grassland replicate 1 | place: USA:California | collected 2016-06-15
TACAGCCCGGCCTCGAACTACGCACCTTCCGCAACTGACATTCGTCACTTCGTGGTCGGGCAAGTGGTTTACGAGTTGCCCTTCGGCTCGGATCGCCAGTACAAACTCCACGGCGTTCTCAACGCGATCGCCGGAGGCTGGCGCGTTTCTACAATCGCGCAGTGGCACACCGGACTACCGTTCACTCCACAGATTTCACATACGCAGGCGTTCACCGGGTCTGGTGCTCTCGATCCGGGTCTGAGCACGTGCTGGAGTTGTACCCTTTATGCCGTCAAAGTGGGCGATCCGTATGCGGGAGGGCACAACACTCCCCAGAACAACACTCCCGCCCAATGGTTCAATCCAGCTGCTTATACCAATCCAACAGCTGGTACGTTCGGCCAGAACCTCCGGGATAGTCTCTATGGACCGCACTTCCTCAATATGGACTTTGGTATTGGGAAGATCTTCTCTGTTACCGAGCGCGTGAAGTTCGAGCTCCGGGCGGACTCGTTCAACGTTCTGAACCACATCAACTGGGGCAACCCCGATAGCACCATCGACAGTGGAACAGCGGGCCAGATCATCGGAACCAATGTCGCCAACAGCCCACGCATTTGGCAGTTAGGGGGCAAGCTCTCGTTCTAGATCGCAACTCTTCTACGGGAGACAGATCCTTTTGGGATTCGCGTAACATCTGGGCCCAAAACCTCCGAGAGTTTTGGGCCCCTTTTCCCGGGCGCTTCTTCCGACGGGACGGGAATGGTGGCCATGACTCGAATGATCCAGCTGACGCTGGGTGTCCTCTTGCTTTTTCTCCTGACTCTGGGGAATCTCGCTTGCGGCGGTGGCTCGCCCAGCGGAGGCGGCGGAGGCGGCGGGGGTGGAGGCGGTGGTGGCCAGATCACGCAGCCGCCCGCTCAGCCCACCGACAAGACGCCCATCAATGGCGAGGTGTACTACGTTCTGAATCAGTTGAGCTGCCTGCAAGCCGATCTGATCAACAATTCGGTTATCCTTGGGGATCACGTCGTTCAGCAGGCGCGCAGCTTTACCAATCGCAGCCAGCGCTGGGCATTCACCGCTTTAAGTGGGGGACGCTGGAAGATCAGCAATTCTGCGAACGGCTTTTGCCTCGATAGCGCGGTTTCCAGTGGAACGACTTGGGTCGTGCAGAATCCGTGCGTCGCGGCGACCGCGACTCAGCAATGGGTGCTGACCTCGACCAGCAACGGCTATTACACAATTGCGAATGCGTCCACGGGATTGTTAATCGATCTCTCCCAGGGATCGACATCGGCTGGAACGTCGCTTGACCAGACTGCACTATCCGGCGCTCCCGGGCAAAGCCAGCTGTGGCTGCTGCGCCCGGCGTTTTTCCGTGGCGTGGACAACGCTCTGCTCGAGAAACAGGAGTCGGCGCATTCGCTAAACGGCGTTCCCTGGTGGAGCGACGATGGACAGGTGCAGGACCTGTTGCAAATTCTGAAGAACCACGGCGTAAATATAGTTCGCCTGCGGCCAAGTTCTGCCCCACCGTACTCCAATCCCTCGCAGACCGGATGTACCGGGAACGCGTGCTATGCGGAGACGAATGCTCAGGACCTTGATCTCGCGAAGCGCGCCAGAAATCTGGGCATGAGCCTGCAATTAACTCTTTTGTTCGATGGCGGCAGCTCGCAATCGGTGCCGGCCGCCTGGTCAGGACATTCTTTCGCACAGCTGCAGACGGATGTTTACAACTACGTTAGGCAGGAAATCACGAGCTACCGTCAGGCGGGAGTGATGCCGGACCTCGTGGCAATCGGCAACGAGGTTGACACCGGTTTTCTGGGCACAGTTGGCAGCCCGACTGGAACCAACTTCGGAAATTTTGCAGCCCTGCAGATTCAAGCTATGCAGGCGGTGCAGGACGCCGCTGCCGACACATCGCTAGGCACAGCAATTCCTGCGCCCCTGACCTGCATTCACATCACCCCGGCTTGGGACCTGACGAACTTCTTCACTTTGGCGAACCAGAATGGCATTTCCTACGACGCCATCTGTCAGAGCTACTATCCGATCTTCCACGGGCCGCTGACGGCTGCACAGGCTGTGGCTGCAAATCCTGGCGGCAAGCCGATCGAACAGAATGTGCTCAATGCCGTAGCGACCAACATGGGCAAGCCGATCTTCATCATCGAAGCCGGAGAACACTACGAGAACGGATTTCAGGCGAACGATCCGTGGTACTCGCCGCTCAGCCCCACGGTGCAGCGGCAATTTCTGCTCGATCTGGAACAAGTCGTAAAGTCACTTCCGAACAATTTAGGAATGGGCATCGAATACTGGGATGCGACCGGCGTCAACGTGCCGAGTTCTAGTGGAACGTACATCAATGGTGACAGCCGGTCGGACGCCATCTACGTTTGGAACGGACTCGCACTCTTTGACGATGCCGATAGCTCGGGGCGAACCAATCCTAGTGCGGCCAACTATTCGGCCCTGCTTCCGGGCATGGACGCCCTGGGAGGCAAACTCGACGCTACTCTGAGTTACAAGTTTGTGAATCGATCGAACGGGCAGATTCTGGCAGCCAGTTCCAATCAGGCCGGCTTGCAGCTTAACACTGTGGCGGACAATGGTGGGCCGGCGATCGGCGAACAGTGGCGGATCACCAGCAACGGAAATGGCTTCTTCCAGATCGCGAGTCTCAACCCCGGCCCCGGCGCGATGGTCAATGTACTGGATGACTCGGGTGGGGCGAGCTCCGCTGGAAACCCGGTTGTTCAGTCTCTGGCGATTGGCTCCCAGGAGCAGCAGTGGGACGTAGTATCTGCGGGCAACGGATATTTCAATTTCAAAAACCGCACGAGCGGGCTGGTTCTGGATCTCGACAATTCCGGACTTACCGTGCAGCAAACACAGAACGCCAATACTTCCACTCAGCAGTGGCAGATCGTCCCCGTCCACTAGATGTCGTCATCTGCTTACAATGAATGCTGCTGGCCCGGAACACTATGAAACGAACTATTTTTCTGATCACCCTCCTTCTGCAGTGTGCTTGCCTGTGTCGTGCGCAAACGATCTCCAGATCCACAGATGTTCAAGCTCACATGAGCCGCGCTGAAGCCGCGCTGCGCGCCAATGACCAAGAAACCGCAGCGCGCGAGTTCCGCGCAGTGTTGACGATCAATCCTAAGAATGCGGCAGCGCGGACGAACCTGGGTGTTATGGAGTTCTTTCGTGGAGACTGTGCAAGCGCGATCAAAGACCTCAGCCAGGTAGTTGCGTTGAGCCCCTCTCTCGATAAAGCCCGCGCCCTGTTGGGCGTATGTCAGAAAAGAATGGGAGACCCGGCGGCACAAAACAATCTCGAAACCGCATTTGCCCAACTGAAAGACGTTAAGTTGAGGACCCGCATCGGAATGGAACTCGCCGGCTTGTATCAGCAGACCGGCGATCTGGAACATGTTGCATCGACGATGAGCGCACTAGTCGCGATCAACCCTGAGAGCCCGGACATTCTCTATTTCGCACAGCGCACCTATTCTGAACTGGCAGACAGCACGCTCGACAAACTGGCGGTAGTGGCCCCGGGATCTGCGCGCATGCAACAGGTGATTGCAGAGCGGCTGGTGAATTCAGGGGATCTGAAGGGCGCGATCGAGCATTATCGCAAGGCGCTTGAGATTGATCCTCACATTGAAGGTGTGCGTTATGAGTTGGCTGAGGCAGTTCTTCAGTCGGCGCCGCTGGATGGCGAGACACAGTCGGAAGCCGAAAAGGAACTGCGTGAGGCGATGGCTCAGGAGGGCGACAGCGCCAATCTGGAATGCGAACTTGCAAGTATCGCGGCGCTTCGCGCGAACTTGCGGGATGCGCATGACCACTATTCTCAGGCGTTTCGCATCAATCCTGAAAACGCGTGCGCACAACTCGGCCTGGGCCGGACGCTGATGACGATGGAGAAACCCGAAGAAGCCCGCAAATATCTGGAGCTGGCGGTTAAGTCAGATCCGCTGAACAATGAAGCGCACTATCGCCTGGGCCTAGCTTACCGCAAACTGCAGATGCCTGAGCAGGAGCAGAAGGAAATGCTTTTGTTTCAGGAAATCAAGAAAACCAGAGACCAGGTGGAAATCCTATACCATCAAATGCACCGCGAGCCTAAGTCTGAGTCGCAAAACACCTCGGACCTTCCAAAGGAATAGTGCGGAGGCTTGGGGTGAAACCGGGCGTCTTGTTCGGCGCACTTATAGCTTCAGTGCAGCGTAAAGCGGTCGAACACAGTAATCACTGGCAATGCGTTCCCTTGATCATCAAAGAATCCGCGAATGGTGAGTGGACCTTTCACCGCAGGTTCCCACCAGAACACTCCTTTGCCCCTGCCGTCGGGCGTTTCCATCACGACGCGGTTTAGCTCATCCAGGAATTCGTGCTGTCCTTCAGGAGATTCAGGAAAGGGCGCGGGCCTGCTGAGATAATTTCCAGGCTTCCAGTTGTAAGCGGCCTCCACGACGATGATGTCCTTTTGATACTCGCGTGCCATGAATTCGAGGTTCTGCCGCAACTGGTTTAAGCTGCCGTGCCACCAGGGATAGTACGACTGCCCGATGACGTCATAAGGAACATGGTAGGAGTTCAGCTTGTCAAAGAACTCTTTCGTTCGCTTTATGTCTGCGCCGCGATCGATGTGAATCATAATCCTGGGGCGATGATTGTTCCCTCGCCCCGCGTCGACCCCGTTAATGCCGGCATAAACCAACTCCGTGAAATTGTCCCAGTTCTCCGGAAGTTTTCCATCCGGCCAGATCATCCCGTTGATGATCTCGTTGCCAACCTGGACCATGTCGGGCAGAACTCCAGCGTCACGAAAGGCGGCAATGGTATCTCGCGTGTATTCGAAGACTGCCTGTACGAGTTGCTGGTGCGATTTCCCCTGCCAGGCTTTTGGCATCGGTTGTTTGCCGGGATCGGCCCAGTCGTCCGCATAGTGGTAATCGAGGAGAAACTTGAAGCCCAGTGTTTTGGCCTGTTGCGCCAGAGCAATGGTGTACTGCAGGTTGTTCGGGAGTTGCTCAGGGGTGTGGAACAGGCGCAAACGTACCCAGTTGTAACCGTGATCATGAAGAATCTGAAGTCCGGGGCGAGGCGTGCCGTTGACCTTAAACACGACGCCTTGTTGCTCAGCTTGCGCGAGAAAAGACACGTCGGCACCGACCGTATAGTCCTGCGCGAAAGCAGAACCGTGCGCGAGAGCTACTACGAGCACCAGGATTGCGGAGCAAATTGCGCTCTTACGAATTACAGCTTTGATCATTGGTCTTTCCTGGCGGCGTCAAGTGCGCCCGTATCTTACGCTCATCCGCTCAGACGTGAATCCTACTTAAGTAGGGTTTTCTGAAACTCGAATGCTCCAGCACTGAAATGTGATAAATTCCTGTTGCGAGCAGGGCCCCGGTTGGCCCTCTTTTCCTGCGTTTGTTCTGGGTTCTGCCATGAGGCAGTTGGGTCCATCTTCGATTCGTATCGCGGTTCTTCTTCTTCCGTTGTTCCTGACATCCTTTGGCTGGAGCGTACGGCCGGATCTGCCATCGTACGCGGAACGCATTTGGGGAATGCAGGATGGACTCCCCGAGCAAGTGGTTCAAGCCTTTGCCCAAACCAAGGATCGTTATCTCTGGATCGGCACCACTGGCGGTTTGCTGCGATTCGACGGCGCCCGATTTGTGTTGTATGACCGCGAGAATACTCCCGCGCTCATCGACAACAATATTTTTTGCCTGACAGTCACTCGCGATAACACCTTATGGATTGGAAGTGAGGGCGGAGGACTCGTTCGTTATCGCGACGGTGAGTTCCATGCTTTTTCCGATGGGGATGGACTGACAAGCAAGTTCGTCCGCACCATCTATGAAGACCACGCTGGGCAGATCTGGATTGGAACCGACAGTGGGCTATTTCGCGTGCAACAAGATCGCCTCATAAGAGTCGATGGAACTTCAGCCCTGCCCAATCTGGCGGTTCACGCCATCTACGAAGATGCGTCGGGAGGCCTTTGGGTCGGAGGCTCCAAGTTGCTCCGTCTGCGAGGCGCCACGGCGGAGGAATTCTTGCTTCAGGGCACGGCTAGTGAGAACCGCGTTAAGTCGCTGATTGAGACGGCTGATCGCACCATGTGGGCAGGCACAGTTTCAGGATTAAATCGGCTGCTCCCTGGTGAATCAACGACGAAGCGATTCGAACCTGTCCCTCAGGTGAAGGGCACGATCCGATTCCTGCGGCAAACGTCCGACCGAAACCTGTGGATTGGAACCATCGGACGTGGACTGTATGTAAATCACGACGGCCATTATTCGAGGATGGCCTCTCCCGCGAGCCTTCCAAGCAGCACCGTTCTCAATCTGTTCGAAGACTTCGAGCGAAACATCTGGGTTGGAACCCAGGCCGGTATGGTGCGGTTAAGTAATACGCCGGTGCGGACCGTAGCGTTGCCGGACGCGTCGGACTCCGACGCCGAAACGGTTTACGAAGATCGGGATGGTGGCCTTTGGATAGCGGCGGCGAACCTCTTTCGTTTTCGTCAAGATCAGGCTGCCCCGTTTAAATTTCCCGGTGTAGATGGCGTAAGAATCCGCAACGTGTTCCGCGACCGGGAGGGCGCACTTTGGATTGGCACTGAGGGCCAAGGAGTGTATCGCCAGCGGGGACCGAGCTTCCTTCACTACACGGTCCAATCGGGGCTGGTCAATAATTTTGTCCGAGCTTTCCTGCAGAGCAAAGACGGGAGCATTTGGATCGGCACGGATGAGGGCGTGAGTCGTTGGAATTCGCAGGGCTTCAAGAGCTTTCAGATGCGTGACGGACTTTGCTACTTCAGCACTCGCTCGCTCCTGGAGGATCGGGAGGGAAATATTTGGATCGGGACAGATCGTGGAATCAGCCGATTGCGAGGCGACAAATTCGAGACTGATGCGGTGACCGAGGCTTTGAAGAATGAGAAAGTATGGGCTATCCACCAGGATTCCGATGGCGGACTTTGGTTCGGCACGCGCGCTGGTGGCTTGTATCGCTGGCGGTCCGGTAAGCTCAGCCACTTCACTACAGCAGATGGATTAGCCAGCAACAGTATTTACGAACTGGTCGAGGACACGCACGGAATCCTGTGGATCAGCGGGCCGAACGGAATCTCGGAAGTCAGCCGCCACGAACTCGACGCACTGGCCGATCATCCCGGCCATTCAGTGACGCTGACGTTGTATGGCATTTCTGAAGGCATGCAGGCCCTGCAGATGTGTGGTGGCGAAAAGCCGGCTGGTCTTCTCACTTCAAAGGGAGAAGTCTGGTTTCCCAGTAGCAAGGGCCCCGTGCGCATTAAAATTGATCAACCAAGACCGTCCGACGATGCCCCGGTAGTTGTGGATCAGGTTATTGCCGACGGCGTACCGATCACGCCGACGGCGGGCTTTTCTCTAAAGCCTGATGTCACAAAGCTTGAGCTTCACTATGGCGTTGTTCTGCTGCGCTCCCAGGAGCGGGTCCGCTTTCGCTACTTGCTCGAAGGTTTTGACAAGGACTGGAATGATGCGAGCTCGGAACGCATAGCGCATTACACGAATCTTCCTGCCGGTCGTTACAAGTTCCGCGTCGCCGCATTTGAGATGAACAGTCCCGAAGCCATTGCCGAGGCCTCCTTGGATTTCACGCAGCGACCGCACTTCTATCGCACCCCCTGGTTTATCAGCCTGTGCGTGTTGGCGCTGGCGGCAATCGTGTGGAGTATTCATCGCTTCCGCCTGCGACAATTACACGTGCGGTTTCGAGCCGTGCTCGAGGAGAGAAACCGGCTCGCCCGGGAAATGCATGACACCCTCATTCAGGGATGCGTCAGTGTTTCCGCTCTGATCGAGGCACACTCCAGCCTCGGGCACACGGAATCTGACGCGAAGCATGACCTGATGGATTGTGCCCGTACTCAGTTGCGCACTACGATTGATGAAGCGCGCGAAGCGGTCTGGAACCTGCGCCAAGCTTCCGATCCCGCAGCTAGTTTGATTCCTTCCTTGCACAAGATGACCGAAGAAGTCACGCGCGAGTCCGGTGTGCCAGTCGAGTACGCCATCTCGGGCAAGCCGTTCGATTTTCATCAGGAGATGGCGCATGAGCTCCTTATGGTTGTGCGCGAGGCGATCTACAACGCGGTACGCCATGGCCACCCCACGCAGATCAATGTCGATATATCGTTCGACAGCAGTGAGTGCAAGGTGAGGGTTGTCGATGATGGATCCGGCTTTGATCCGGAATTGGTCGCTTCGTTACCCGTCGGGCACTACGGCCTTGTGGGCATGAAGGAAAGAGTCCAGCGTATTGGCGGAATATTTGCGCTCAGCAGCCGCTCCGGTGCTGGGACGGAAATTATTTTGCAGATTCCCAGGCGGGCTCCCATACGCGACGAAACGAGGGTGGGCTTATGAATAGCGAGAAAATCAAAGTGATGATCGTGGACGATCATCCTCTGATGCGAGTTGGCGTGGCCTCGATTATCAATGCCCGGGCTGATATGGCGGTGGTGGCACAGACGGGCACGGGTGAGGAGGCGGTCGTTCTCTTCCCGCAACATCGGCCTGACATTACCCTGATGGATCTGCGTCTTCCCAAGATGAGTGGCGTGGACGCGATTCGCGCGATCCGTTCTGGGTTTCCGGCCGCACGCTTTGTTGTGCTGACTACGTACGAAGGCGACGAAGACATTCATCGGGCGCTCGAAGCGGGTGCAAAAGGTTACGTCATCAAAGGGATGCCCTACCAGACTTTGATCGATGCTCTTTTGCGGGTGCATTCCGGCGGAAGGTTCCTGCCGCCGCCGGTTGCCAGAGCGCTCGCGTCTCGGATGCCCGATTCGGATTTGAGTTCGCGCGAACAGGAAGTTTTGCGGCATTTGGTGGGCGGGATGAGCAACAAGGAAATTGCCGGATTGCTGGGCATTACTGAAGCCACTGTGAAGTGCCATGTCAGCACCATTCTCATGCGGCTGAACGTCAGCGATCGTACACAGGCCGTAGTAACGGCGCTGCAGCGGGGACTCGTTCATCTGTAGATTCGGAACTATTACGCATCGCAGAACGTAGTGACAATTCAAGCGAACAAGTCAGTGCGAAGTAGAATTGTTTTCTTTGCGGCTGTTCTTTGCGATCTTGGCGGTTAAAAGCTTCTGATCGCAAAGCACGCGAAAGTATCGCAAAGATCGCAGAGAAGGGCACAGGGAAGTCACAATATTCTGCAAACCTCAATAGTGTCCTGTCGTCGTCAGTCAAATTGGAAATGAACAAACCCTTTGGTCCGTGGACAAGGCGCGATTTTCTTCGCAGTTCCGCCGGAGCCGCGTCTGTGGCTGTTCCCGCTGCTGGCCGTCTCGTCGGTGAGACATTGGAGCAAGTACCCGCTACCGCTGAGAAGCGACGTAAGGAACTGTGGACGCTGCTCGGTGACCTGCCGTGGCAGCACCGTCCCGGTCCTGCGAAGTTGGTGAGCAGGGAGAAACACAGTGGATACACGTTGGAACGGCTGGTGCTCGATCTCAATGGCGGGGAGCCTGTTCCCGCGCTGCTACTGATCCCCGATAAGCGTCAAACTCCGGCTCCTGGCATGCTCTATATCCACTGGCATGCCGGGATGTACGGGCTCGGCAAGGAGCAACTATTGCGGGGCGTCGATGTGCAGCCTGCTTATGCGCCCGTCTGTGCCGAGAAAGGCGTTGTTACGCTGGCGATCGATAGCTGGTGTTTTGGGGAGCGCCAGCACGAAGTCGACGGTCACGTCGGCGAGGAAGATGCCTTCAAACTGATGCTCTGGAAGGGCCAAGTACTGTTCGGGATGATGCTCTTCGACGAATTTCGCGCCTTAGATTATCTCGCGAGTCGCGCCGAGGTGGATTCGCAACGGCTTGGCGCATTGGGCATGTCGATGGGAGCCACGAAAGCGTGGTGGCTGGCGGCGCTTGATCCTCGCGTCAAGCTTTGCATGGATGTCTGTTGTTTGACGGACTTCGAGGAACTCATTCGGGCGCATTCGCTTAAGGAACATGGAATCTACTATTACGTCCCTTCACTTCTTAAACACTTCCAAGCAGCGCAAATCAACGAACTCATTGTGCCCAGGCCGCACTTGAGCGTAAACGGTCGTCGCGATCCGTTGACTCCGGGGGCAGGGGTGGAGAAGATTCGCGATTACTTATTGCCGCTCTATCGGCGACACGGGCGCGAGCGCGACTGTCGCATCGAATTGTTCGATTGCGCGCATGCGGAACTTCCGGAAATGAGAAAGCTGATCCTGGAATGGATGGACCTCTATCTCAAGACCAGGAACTAGACTGCCAGTTATGCACGCTGCGGGTCCACGACAGGATGCTCATCCAAGAAGCGTTTTTCTGTGAACGCCAGACGCAGTCGAGACAAAGAACGATACCCCGCTACAAATCGTAGTTTGCCCAGACGCGGCGAACCTTGCCAGAGCCGTTTACTTGCATGACCTCGGCCGCGTTGCCCTGACGCACATTGTTTCGGTAGTACACGACGACTGTTTCCACGCCCCAGAGAACGTCGATCAGGTCGAAGTGAAGCTCCGGGTATGCCTGAAGACCGCGGAGAAAGTATGCGCCCAAGGCCGACTTTCCTCGCACCACGCCATCGCCATTGTTCAGCAGTTTGAGGGCGACAGGCGAGATAAGTTCGACATCGTCGTCGTAGTGAGCCAGTATTCTTTCCAGATCGTGACTGTTCCACGCATTCACCCAATCCTGGCCAAACTGGCGGGCGAACGACTCCTGCAAAGGCGCCGCTGCATTTTCCATGCTTTAAGCTATCACTGGATTGTGAGGTAAATCGAAGACTGACATGAGACGTAATAAAACATTTCAATAGCTGGAAATATGGAACCCGGGGCCATCGCCACCACACGCCTGAAACGTTCTCTCACGCTCTGGGATCTGATCCTGCATGGCCTTCTCCGGGAGATGCTCTGCAAATAAAAACCCACCCCTCGGTAATCCCGAGGGGTGGGTAATCGATGAAGGAACTAATTGCTTAGAACAAGAACTTCAAACCAAATTGCAGAATGCGCGGGGAATGCACAATGCCTGGCTTAAAGGCACCAGCCTGAACGTCGCCGACTGGATCTCCGCTCAACGCGTTTGATCCGGTGCTGTTATTGCCCGCGCCAGACCCGGCGTCTCCTGCGATGGCTCCCCATTGCGTGTGGTTGAACACATTGAAGGCTTCCACCCGGAACTCAAACGAAGCTCTCTCAGTTACGGCAAAGTTCTTGAGGAGAGCCATATCGAAATTGACACGTGCAGGATTGCGGAGCCGGTTCCGACCTGAGTCTCCGAAGGTGAGACCCCGGGGAGCAGCAAAAGCGGCCGGATTGTAAAACAGCGGCCCAAAATCCTGGACAAAGGTGTCGGCCTGGCGTACTCCTGCCTTGGGGTCGCCCACTATATCCATATACGAAGCTGAACCCAAACCGTTTCCAACCCCTGCGTTATCCGTGGAGAACAGGACGCTGAAAGGCGTTCCCGTACTAACGGTGGTGATGCCGGAATAGCGCCACCCTGCGAGGATGGTGTGGGCCGCACCAGGTTTTCGAAATCCTGGTATGTCCCAAACATAACCTAGGCTGAAAATATGCCGCTCGTCGAAGCTCGAACTGGCCTTGTTGACTCCCGGATTGTAGGCATCCACGAAGCTTCCGTCGAAGCGATCCGAGGAATCATCAATCGAATGGCTGTACGTGTATGCCAGGTTCAGGTCCAGTCCACCCATGCTGCGCCTCATCCCGAACTGCAATGCGTGATAAGTAGACGAAGCGGCGTTCTGGAGGAACGCAATGTCCCCATAACCCGGAACTGGCCTGAAAAGGTCCGGATTTGCTCCGCAACCGGCAACCGCCAGATTCATCGCCGCCCGTCCGGTGATCGGAGCACCGCTGGGAGTAACCGCGCTCGTCGGCACCCCCAAAGCATCGAACGACGTCCCACAGTCGGGAGAAATCCCGCTGTTGTCCGGAGGTGTCATTGGTTCGCCTGGCTGATACGGATTTTGTGACAGCGGGATTGCTGGGATCTGGTTGAAGTTGCTGAGCCGGTTTAAATGTGTGCCTTTGCTTCCCACATACGACAACGTTGCGACCGTCCTTGGAGCTATGTTGTGCTGGACATCGAGATGCCATTGCTGCACATAAGGCCACACTGCCTTGGTCGGGATTGATATTACACTCAACGGAAATTGCGTCGCACTCCCGCCGATGTTCTGATAGCCCACAATGTTGTTCTGTTGCGCGGCATAAGCAAGTGGGGGTGAATTTTCCAGCGATTCTGAATTCGCTTCGTTGCCATTGCCATGTTCCCAGAAGATACCGTATCCGCCGCGAATTGCGGTCTTGCCGTCGCCTTTTGGATCCCAAGCAAACCCGACCCTTGGGGCAGGATTGAAAAGATGTCCATGAACACAGCCTGCGGGTTGGCCTCCAGCTCCGCACTGCACAATGCCGTTCGGTAAATTGCCTACTGCCGGAATTTGCCCGTTAGGCGTGAGCCCGGTGACAGAGCCGTCAGAGGGATCGACCGCAGTCACGCCTTGCTGATAGGCAGCCGGATCGAAATTGAAGGCCCGGCGGTACTTTTCACGATAGGTTCCGTACAGACTGACACGCAGGCCCAAGTTGACGGTCAGTCGGTTCGAGACTCGCCAGTCGTCCTGCAAGTACGGTTCGAAGATCTTGTACCGGTTGTAGTACTTCACAGTCGCATTCTGCTGCCCAAAAGACGCGATATAGCCAAGCAGCAGGTCGGCCACAGGATTGTGCGTGGTAACTGAAGCACTGCTCGGATCGAACGTTAAGTAGCCGGGATACGAGCCTGCCCCAAGCTCCCCGCCAAGTTCATTCTTCTGCCCAGCAACGAAATAGGCGCCGAACTGCAGGCCGTGCCTTCCGACAATTTTGTTGACGTTATCGCGATAGGTATAGGTCGGGTTCGAATTGTATGGACCATTTGGAATGTAGCCAGGATCCTGTCCAAAGCTGCCACCGCCGTACGCGTTCCCCTGGTCCACAAGGTTGATTCCTGGCAGCACACCTCGGTCCGCGCCGGGGAAGATCGCGCCGAAGGTGGAATTAGCCAGTCGCTTGTAGTTGCCGACATTCGTAAGACCGATGTGATCGGTCGTATAGCTAAACACAAACTCGTTCAAGAGCGTGGGAGAGAGCGTAGACGAAAGCCGTGCCACAAGAGCAAGTCCCGGTCCGGTGAATTGTGTCTGAATGGTGGGGAAGGAACCCTGGTTTGTCCATAGAGGATTCGGATTCAAGGTGTACCACGAGTCGTGAATGTAGCGGAAAGTCAGACGCTCTTTGTCCGAGAGGTTGTGGTCCACGCGAATGAGTTCCTGCCGCCAATTGGTTGGTTGGCTAATGGTCGAAGTGAAGTCTCGACCACTATTGGGCAGAGGAATCATGCTAAGCAATCCTTGGATATTCGGGTCACTGGTGTTTACCGGAACCTGGTTGCCAGGGAACGCTGCACCATTGTTGGTCGGGTCGATCGGACAATCTGTTCCTGGGCACACGTCGCTGAAATCTCCGCCGCGTTCCGCTGCTGTCGGCACGGCCTGCGGAGAAAAAGTGAATGGCAGGCGGTCGCGGCGCCATTCTTGCGACCAGAAGAAGAACGTCTTCTGCTTGCTGCCGTTGTAGTGACCTGGGATATAGATTGGGCCGCCAATGGTGTAGCCAAAATCGTTCTTTTTGTAGGCCGGCGGCGAAGACAGGAAGTACGGGGTAGCGTTGAACGCGTCATTGCGGACAAACTCGTACGCGTCACCGTGAAAAGCGTTCGTTCCCGCTTTGGTTTCGACTTCAATTGTCCCCGAACCATTGCGGCCGTACTGTGCGCCGTAGTTTGAGGTCAAGACTTTGAATTCGGCAATGGCGTCGAGGCTCGGCGTAACGTTGAGCGTGTTATTGCTGCCGTTATCCATGTTGTCGCCGCCATCCACTTCCCAGTTGTTGTACTCGACGCGCCCACCGTTGATGCTGAATGAATTGTTGCCGGTGACACCTACGGAGCCCTCGTCGCTACCGGTTTGATTGCTCACGCCCGGTACCAGCGTCACGAGTTGCTTAAAGTCGCGGCCGTTAAGTTGCAATTCCGTGATCTCCTTACCGCCAACGACACCGGTGAGATCGGAGGACTGCGTCTCAATTTGCGCAACGTTCGTCCCCTCCACGGTGACTTGTTCCTGAATTGCTCCGACCTGCAGATGAACGTCGTTACGAGCCTTCTGGCCTACGGCCAGCACGATGCCCTTGGCCTCGTATCGCTTGAAGCCGGCCGCTGTGACACTCATGTCGTACTTGCCAATCGGCAATGCCGCAAAAAGATACTCGCCGCTGCTGTTCCCTGTGGCGGACCGGCTCACGCCTTGCTGTGCATCAGTAAGCGTAATCTGCGCGTTCGTGACGGCTGCGCCGCTGGAATCGGTGACAGTACCCGTGATGGTCGCAGTGTCTTGCGCAACAAGAACTGCGGAGGAAAGACCGAGCACCGCTATTAAGCATCGCAATGTTGACTTCATGATTTGAGTCCTCCGTGGGCCGACGGTGGCGACGTAAAGTTTGGATCGAGGGCGATCCGGAACTCAGCCGGATCTTTTCATTGAATCGTGTTAACCTTCCTATTAAATCGTGTCAATAGACTGAACGAGGTCCGGAACAGCTGTCAAGACAAAATTTTACCCAATCGTTATTGCGAATTCGCTTTGCCGGTCGACTCGCGGGTTATCAGTTGCGGGACGAGCTTGCGGTGTATGGCCGAGATCTTACCTTGCTGTTGAAGAGCGTTGATGTTGTCGGCAACGATGTTCACGGCCATTTGCCCCATTTCCGGCATCGGCTGGCGCACCGTTGTAAGGGATGGGGTGAGAAAACTGGAATGCGAGATGTCGTCGAAACCGATGACGGAACACTGCTCTGGAACCCTGATTCCCGCCTTGTGCAGAGCACGGACGGCACCGAATGCAGTCATATCGTCAAACGCCATGAGAGCGGTGAAGGGGGACCCCTTGCGAATTAGTTCCGTGGTCAACGCAAAGCCAGCGTCGAAACTGGAGAGCGGGTCGCTGGACTCCGGCAAATCGACGACCAACTCGGGATCGATTTCAAGCCGGTTCGCGGCTGCGAAGGAGCGTACCCCTTTCCAGCGTGGAGCCGTATCGGTAATGTGCCGAGGCCCGCGAATGAACGCGATCTGGCGATGGCCGAGCGCGTAGAGATGTTCGATAGCGGCGTATGCGCCGAATTCGTTGTCCACCGTCACTGAACTCACCGAGCCGGCTTTCAATTCCCGTCCAATCATTGCCGTCGGAACATTGCTCTTCTCCAAATCGCCCAGAACGTCGACATCGACGAACAACCAATTGGCAACCAGGATGAGCGCCTCAACCCGGCGATCGAGCAGCATCCCAAGGTATCGCTCGAAGCGGCTGCGCTCATTGTGGACGTCGGTAAGAATCGGAAGAAAAGAAGCTTCGTAGAGCGTGGTTTCAATTCCACGCAAAATGGGGATGCAGTAGGGATCCGTCATGTCGAATACCATGACGCCGACGGTTTGCGTCCGCTGATTGCGCAAGGTCCGCGCGAACACGTTCGGGCGGTACCCCAGCTTCTTCGCCGCGCGCTCCACTCGCTTCTTGGTGGTTTCAGGAATGTACCGCGAAAGCGGAGCCTTGTTCAGGACAATGGACACCGTCGCCGACGCAAAGCCACTCTCTTTGGCCACGTCGCGAATTGTGACTGCCCGGCGCTCGCTTTTGGTGGTGACTTCCGGGATGGGTACCTCCCACTGAAACAGACTTAAAGCAACGACCAGATCAGATCGACTTTCATTCTGTGTTCCAGCCTTTAACTTCGAGTACTGGCTTTTCGGTGCCAAGCTCACTTGCCCTGTACTCTGCCGTCAACTCGCGCTTCTCTCCGGGAAGGAATGAAACGTAGTTGTCCTGCCAAAGCACCGGCAGAATTTCCGGACCGGCTGCACCCTTCTTCAGTTTCAAGCGCACGAAGAAAGCCAGATTCTTCGAAGGATTCTCCAACGTGACATGAGTGATCTCGCGGTCTCCGTTGCGCACACTGTGCTCGGAAACATTCAGCTTCACCTTCGGTAACTGCCCGAGTGCGGTGAAGTCCGCGAAGGAGGCAGTCGGCGTGTTGAACCAGGTTGATTTCGCCCAGTCAAGCGTCTCTGGTTTGGTCGAGAGCCAGTAGAAATTCGACCCGAGAACCTTCCCGCCGGAGTCGGAAACCTTCAAGGCCACGAAGTAGGTAGAAGAGAGTCCCGCTATGTCAGGTAATGCGATTACCTTCACTACTCCATCGGAAGGTACGTCAACGGAGCTGTCGTTCGAAAACTTTTCGGTGCTGTCGAGGTTCAGAACTCGAGTTGAGACACGGACACCGCTCGCGTCGTTGTACCGGCTGTTCACGAGATAGATGGAGCGATCGTCGTAACCGTACAGCGGGTTCAGGGGTTGCATTGCGATTTTCGCTCCGAAGTATCCTCCGCCAGGCCGTAAATAGAAGTCGTACAAGTGCCAAATCATGGATGGCCAAGCGTTGTTCAGCATCCACTGGATCACGCCACCCGAGGTGTACTTGTTGCGGCTATACGCCTCGAACATGGCGCGGATGCCTTCATAGCTCTGCACCTGCGACTTGAAGGTGTAATCCTCGAGCGTGTTCGCAGGCCCGTAGCGCGCATTGAGCGCCTCGGTGAAAACGTGAATGTCTTTGAAATTCTCTCCGCCTGCATGAAAGTTCCACCAGTCATCCATCGGCCACCAATGGTCTTTGGGCAGCATTGCCTGAATGCTTTCGAGCGGCGGCACCGCCGGGCCAGGACTGGTTTCCGTGTTGAATCCGTAACCGCCTCCGCAACCACCGGGGTTGCAGGTTTGCGGATGACCCGCTCCAAGGGAATCCTCCATCCAGTAATTGGGAGCGACGTATTCATACGGACCCGTCATCTTCACGCCGCTCTCGCCGCTCACCGTCGTTGGTTTTGCGGTAGCGGAAGAGATCACGGGATTTGGCCAGAGCAACTGTTTTTCGATCTGCAGGTAGGCTTGTTCAACATTGGTCGGCGGAGGATTGTCGCTGCCGTTCAGCCACGCGAGCAAACTCGGATGGCTGCGCAGCCGATAGATCTGATCGCGCAGAGACGCTTGCGCAATAGGAAGTTCTTCCGGCGTCCACTCCGACCAGTGCTCCCACGCGTCGCAGCAGCACCAACCAGCCATCACGAGAATTCCCTGCTGGTCGGCAAGGTTGAAGAAATCATCGTTCTCGAGCTTGCCTTCGAGGCGAATCGTATTCAGGCCCATATCACGGACGTAGGCAAACTCATCGCGCAGCCGCCGCGGGTTCTCGCGCAGCATCATGTCGGGCGACCATCCTCCCCCGCGGATCAGAAGCTTTTTCCCGTTTACAGAAAACACGCGCTTGCCGGCGGAGGTCAACTCGGATGTGATCTCGCGAATGCCGAAGCTTGTCTCCGACCCATCGGACACTCGTCCCTTTACTTCGAAGCGTAAGTCGAGTTTGTTCAGTTCCGGAGTTCCCATCTGCGCAGGCCACCACAGGCGCGGGTGGTCCAGGTTAAGCTGTGCAAACTGCGCCGGGTCAAACGCGATGTCCTTCTGTTCGCCGCCCTTGAGTTCCACATCCTGGGAAAACTCAATGTCACCGATTTTGCCCTTCAGCTGACCTCTTACATCTTCCTTCGCAGCGTTCTTCAACAGCGTGGTCACTGTCAGTTGTGCCTTCTGGTCCGAATCGAGCTTGGTCACAACCGTGGGATATCGCACGGCGACTGGACCGCTGGTGCGGATCTTCACATCACGAAAGAGCCCCATGTTCTTGTCGGGCGGCGCGGGATTCCAGTCCACGAAGGTGATGGCGAGGTCCTTTTCGGTTGGCGAGAAGACTTCGACGGCAAGCACGTTTTCTTTTCCGGGGAGGGCTGTGCTAGTGACGTCGAACTCGTAGGTGCGCCATGCACCTGCGATGTCGTCATAGCCGCCGATCTGTTTGCCATTCAGAAAAATATTCGCGCGATAGTTGATCCCGCCGAAGTTCAACCAGATCGTCTTTCCTTTGTAACTCGCTGGCAGCACGAAGGACGTGCGGACCCACCAGGGCACCATGAACGGGCTGTCCTGCCGCATCGGAATATTCGAGAAGTTCTCGCCGATCGGATAGGTCACCCCGGGCAACTTGCGCAGGTTCATTCCGAAGTCCGGGTCAGGGTATTGCTTCAGTTTCACCAGTGCAGACACAACCGTGGTGGGAACGGATGCCGAATACCATGAAGCATCGGGGAAACCCGGCGTGGAAACGACGCTGCCGCTTTTTTCCACCTTGTACGAGGACTGGATGCGCCACCCGTCGCGCAGTCTTATGACGTCATTGAGCGCGGGCGTACCGGCCACCGGGCGCGTTTGACCCGCTAAAGCGCCACTAAGGGCGAGTATCCAAATCAGTGGCGAGCGTTGGCCAGGATGCAGCATAGAAAACCAAAATTCGGTTCGCCCCATGTGTACCACGCTTATTGATACGTTTCAATAGCCGAGTTTTTGTGAATAGAGGAAGGTCCGAGGCAATCCTAGCGTCGCGGAAGATTTGCTTTCCAACCTAGGAGCGCGGAAACAGCTGAGTCAGTTTAGCGATGCCAGCGATCGAGGCATCTACCAGTCGTTTGAAAAGTTGGCAGGCTGCAGGGGACCGTCTTCGATGTAGCGATGATTGCGGCGGCGGCAAAGTCGTCGAGCTTGCGTTTTGCAACGGAGCACAAGCACAGCGCGAATCCGGCCAAACCATTGCAAAGATGGTGGGCGCTATAGGATTCGAATCCGAGACGAAACGTAAACTCAACAACTTAGAGCGCAGCAGACGGCACGTAATACCCTGTTTTCGATGTAGCGCAGTGCGAACGGCATGTAAACGGCATGGGCCGCTTACGCGCCGAAACTCTTGGCCCCGCACTCAATACATGCTCGTGGCGATATTCCGAATTGACCCGGGCCGAAGCGCCGCAATTCTGCTATAGTGCCCCAAAATGACTCACGACCAGATTGTGAACCTCCTTATTAGCCTGGGGAGCGGCACGTTGCTGCTCATTGCGGCTAAAGCGCTGGGGCCTCTGTTCAAAAAAATTTCGGAGCGGATGAACAGGCCATCCCCGTTGACTCCGCAGAGTAAGGGCCAGTTGGTCACGGCAATCGCGCAATCTGAGACAGAACTAGAGCGGCTCAGATATCTCAATACGCACCCAAGGGATTTGTT
>WNFY01011292.1_pt1 | contig 19354 bp, 15 predicted proteins | sample 5400091 | NCBI WGS metagenome assembly WNFY01 (sample SAMN13153364, study PRJNA577476) | soil metagenome | isolation source: 60 cm soil or saprolite under grassland replicate 1 | place: USA:California | collected 2016-06-15
GGAAATCAAAAGAAGCGCCCCTGCGTGAGAGGATACGAGAATCTAGGACGGACCTCAGAACCATCGAACGGCCCAAAATCTCAGCCGGAATTGAAGATTTCGCGGCAGCAGCTCGCAACGTGAAACTCTACTCAGAGCAGGAGAAATCTCAGGAGGTTGTTGACGCGGTCTACGTGATGAAGCCAAAAGTCAGCCGCGAAGACCTCGGTGGCCTTCACGACGTTAAGAACAAGGTCCTCAACCACATCGCCCTCGCTTTCAATCCATCAATGAGAGAGCTGGGCCACCAGTCCAATCCACGATTCTTCCTACTTGGACCCCCTGGAACGGGAAAGACGTTACTAGCCATGGTAGCGGCCGCCGAGAACAACGTCGGCTTCATCAAAGTGCGAGGGGGCGAACTAATGAGTGGTGCAAACTACATGGGAGACCCGGAGAAACGGATTAAGGATCTCTTCGGAATGGTCCGCCAGAAGAGCCCGTGCATCCTGCTCCTCGATGAGGCTGACGCTATCTTCTGGGGAGGCGATCCCTCTAGCAATAAGATACTGGCGCAGGTAAAGGCGGAACTCAGCGAACTCCGGCCAGAAGACAAAGTAGTGGTCATCGCGACCTCAAACAAGGAGCAGCTCATTGATCAGGCCACCCGAGATAGGTTCGAGCCGAACATCTTCTACATCCACCCGCCACTCAACGACACCGAATGGATTGAGGTTGTCGCCATTCACCTCCGGAAGATGCAGCCATACCTACATCCCGAGGTGGACGCTGCTAAGATAACGAAGATGTTCCGGAGACAGCGAATTCTCAGCCCGCGCGGGGTCGCAGAAACCGTCTCCGAAGCCCACCGGCTCTGGGCCTCCGAAATCGCTGCCGCCAGAGGCATCACTGATGCAGGAGCTTCAGAGTCAGCTGTCAACAACATCACCACGAAGTATCAGGAAGATCTTGACAGATTGAAGGAAGTTCTTGCCCTCTATCAACAGGAGGGAACGACACTCAACAGAGAACAAGTGAACCAGAACGACTACAAACTACGACTCTTCCACTTCCAGAAGGCAATATCCAGCCTCGAATCCCTAGAGGACAAGGAACATCGAGAAATTGCGGAGGCACTCATCCTCTCCCAACCTCTATCCGGCGTCACGTACGGTCTCTACACGAGCGACAGGGGCTCGGGAGGCATACTGACCATCCAGTGCAATGTTCGGCCCGCTAACTCAGGCGAGAGACACGTATCCGTAACCGGCCAGGCCAGCTCCATGATCATGGGACAGACCTTCGTCCCTGATCACTCCGTGATAGAGAGCGCCGAGAACGCTGTTGAAGCAGTAAAGTCATGGCTATGGTCCCGAACCCGAGTCGACCTTTCCAAATACCACGTGCACTTCCAGATCAGAAGCATTCTAGAAGGAGCGCCGGGAGCAGGAGTGTCGGGCCCGAGTGCGGGCTATGCTATGCTTAACGCGTTGATCTCCGAACTCTCCAACACTCCAATAATTCAGTCAAAGGTCATGACAGGAACAATAGGTGTGAAAATGGACGTGGGACCTGTCGGGGGCCTCGGTGGAAGAGGTCGAGAAGCAGGTAAGCTCGTAGGAATACTGAAGGCTGAGAAGGTGAAGATCACCGACCTCCTGGTTCCCGACTCTAACTATCGCAGTGCAAAGGACGAGATGAAGATGGTGCAAGATGAAGGAATCATTGTTCACCCAATTACTAACGCGCAGGATGGTTGGACGATTCTGTTCGACTTAACCAGCGAGGAGCTAGCGAAGAAGATACGCGCAGCCCTTGTTGACCGAGAATCTCTCGTTGACCTGGAGTCGAACTCATCTCGATTCCTCGGAACTGGACAATCATAACTGGTGAAACGAGGTAGGTTCCGGTCTAACCCCGAAACGTCATTCCAAGTTACGGAACTCTTGTGGGTATGACGAGTTCCCTAGTCAGATAACTGATTCTTGATGATCAAGGATGAGTCTCCGGACCAAACCAGCGCAACTCAACAATTCGACGAAAGCAAGACCGTCCAAACCAAGCGAGCCGGAGCCGATGGCATACTTAATCTCATTTCGAACTTCTTGGAATCGGCAGGAAACGTTCTCCTAATCCAAGGACCGCCGGGCGCCGGGAAGACGACGCTGGCGCTTGAGCTCCTGCAAAGGGTACAAGCAACTCGCATGGGAAGCACCATGGTTCCGCCTGCTAGGTTCTACGTGCCAAGCCGAGTTCCTCCCAATAAGCTCCGGAAACACTTTCCTTGGATCCACGAAATGCACGACCCTTTCTCAAAAATGACCTCACCCGACAGCTCAATGGAAGGGTCTGCCGAAATACGAGTGTCTGAGGCGGACGATGTTTTCAACAAGGTTCTCACCCTGAAGCGTTCCAGGCTCAGAGGTCTCATGGTCATAGACAGTTGGGAAGGAGCCCTCAGGAACACAAGCGAGGATGGGCGACGAATGATTGAGTCTGCGATACTATCGGACCCCGACGACAACAGAGTAGGGGTAGTACTAGTGAGTGAAGGCGGACGCGTTGGTGACCTGCCGAATCTGGTCGATGGCATTGTGACCCTATCATCTTCAGAGATGGACGGTCGGAGGTTGAGAACGATTGTCATAAACAAGCTCAGAGGACTCAGAGTCAAATCAGATCGGGCACTCTTCTCGCTCGACAAAGGCAAGTTCAAGCTGCTGCCAAATACGCAATTCGAGAGCGATTCTTCAAAGAGGCCACACATCCTCTCACCCGTTCCCCACACGGAATCCTTCTTCTCAACAGGGAGTCGGGACCTCGATAACATGCTCAAGGGCGGGATCAGAAAGGGCTCCTCGATCTTGATTGACGTGAACAATACCGTCCCTACCATGGGAGTGAGACTCCTCCTTAGAATAATCAACGCAAACTTTGTTAATCAAGGAGGGTTCTCCTGCATCGTCCCGTTCAGTACCGTCAGCTCGGAAAACGTCGCAGAGTCCCTGAGACCTATTGTTGGAGAAACTACCTTCAACGAGAGAGTCCGCATCATGGAATACAACCATGAACTTCCAGAAGAGAAATGGAGGGTGCCGCTGAAAGGGAATCCACTGGATGACTTTACGCTCTTTGGCAGAATTTGGAAAGAGGTAGAGACAGACTCATCGTCAATAATCCTCGCAATAGACCTCGACAAGCTCGTCCAAGTTTACGGGGACAGTCTGATGCTTCCGAGCTTAGCAAATCTGGGAGCGAGTATCCGCGATGCTGGTGCTGTCACACTCGCGGTAGCTTCAGAGCCGAACAAGATCAGGGAAGCATTCCTGAGAACAGCGGACTATTACCTCAAAATTGAGAGTATCAACGAAACAATGGTCATCTATGGCGTCAAACCGTTCACAAATGTCTACGGAGTCGAATTCGCGTTCGACCCTGGCTACCCCTCGCTGAAACTTACTGAAATCGTATGATTCAATGGCACGAGTGGTCTAGCGTCTGCCTCGATACGTTACTCCACTAAGAACGTTTGTAATCATTTACTCCCTTCAGAAAATTCTTGAAAACATCGGCCCCTTTGAGGGTATGATAAACCTCAGGGTGGAATTGGACCCCGAACAAGTTCATTTTCTCATGCCTCATTGCCTGGACAGTACAATTATCTGAACTCGCAAGAACCTTGAACCCGGGCGGAGCCGCAACTATTTCGTCGTTGTGAGATTCCCAGGCTGTAAACGAGGGCTTCAAACCGGCCAAGATAGTGTCCTCATCCGAGACCGAAACCTCGACCGGGCCGAACTCGGGTTTCCTGGCTAGGTTTGTCATGCCCCCGAACGTCGTCGCCATGAGCTGATGGGTCACACAGATACAAAGCATCGGAAGCTTGATCTTGGTCATCAAGTTCGATGCCTCTCTGAGCTCACTAGTCAGTCCATCGAGGGATCGGACGCTCTGAGGTCCCCCGCCCATAACCAGTGCATCAACACCCATAGCCTCGAACTTTTCCAGCGGAGTAGACGGAGGCATCAGGCGAGAGTCTACTCCCAGCTCTTGGAGTCTCCTAGCTATCAGGTGATTGTACTGGCCTTTGACGTAGACAACGGGAATAGTTGTCAGGGCTACTCGAACTCTATGGTCGCAGGCGGTTTCGGCGTAATGTCGTAGTAGACTCGGGACGAATCGCCAGTCTTGAGAATTGATTCTGCAATATCTTTCAGAATCTTCCACGGAACCTGAGCAACCGCGGCTGTCATGAAGTCACGGGTTGAGACGGCTCTAATTACGATCGATAATGGAGGCCCTCCCCTCTTCTCCTTGACTAGAACTGCCACCCGTGTCACCTCTGAAAATTTCTCGACGAGGCTAGATTGGGCTACGCGCAGCTTCTCGGGAAGCCACCCGTACGTTTCTCTACTATCCTCTTGTATCTTTATTCCAGCCAATCGGCCGTAACTTCTGGTATCCCCTTTTACTCCAGTCACTCGATCTTCGAAAACATCGACGCGAGTCTCTGATTTGGGAAGACCCAGAGCCGCAGCCGCCGTCTCGTCCAAACTCTTGTAGAGTGGGTCCTCCGCGAACTTGTTTTCAATGACACCCGCGAAGTACTGGTCGTAGTCGAAGGGGCCGAGTTTCTCCTCAATGATCCTTGTTGCTGATTTGAGAAGCCCCAGCTTTTTCTTAGAAACGGTTCCAATACATCTTACTAAGAACCCTGGACCTGGAAACGGTTGCCGTTCAGAGAGGTCTTTCGGGATATCCAAATGCCGTCCGAGAGCCCGGACTTGGTCCTTATACAATTCTGAGATAGGTTCGACGACCCTAAAACCATAGGTTGACAGAGAATCAATTCCAATCTGCTCTAAGATGTTGTGCTGGGTCTTTATCCCGCCCTGGGTTTCAATCCAGTCAGGCGCAATAGTCCCTTGCACAATGAAGCCACAGCCATTCTTCCGCGCCTCTTCTCCTAAGACCTGATAGAACGTCTCTCGAAACTTCTTTCGCTTCTCCTCGGCCATCGCCTCCCCCTTCGTGGCTTCTAAGAAACGCCCACCCGCTTTGACTAGCTTTACCCTCAACCCTAACGAAGTCTCTTCGAGCCTCGCCTTAACATCCTCGGGCTCTCCCGCTCTCAGGAACCCTGTGTCTATGAAGACTGAGAGAAGTCTGTCTCCGAGCGCTCTTTTTGCGACGAGCGCCGCTACCGTGCTGTCGACGCCCCCAGAAACCGCGGCGATCGCTTTGCTCTCTCCGATCGTTTCTTGCAGCCGGGCCGTCTCGCTAGTCAGATAGCTTGAGGGACGGAATCCTTCAAGCGTCACCGACAACCATTCGCCACTTTAGTCATGATCTCTTTCTGCACAATTTATTGTTTATCAACTACAATTCGCTTCTAATGACTGGAAATCTTGGCACTGGAGGCTCCCCAGATCATTGGCAGAGGCACCTGGTTGGACAAGGTGGCCCTGGAGATCGTTGAGAGAGAGCAGAAACTTGGCCGGCAAGTCGACCTGATGAGGGTCGAGAGCGGATTAGGGGCGTCAGGGGTCCCGCACATCGGAAACTACAGCGACGCGGCACGTGCCTACGGTATCAAGCTCGCGCTCGAGAGCATGGGAAGGAAGGCTGAGCTCATCGCCTTCTCGGACGACATGGACGGGCTTAGGAAGGTTCCCGCAAGAATTCCTGATCCTTTCGGTTGCCATGACAGCTATGGAGCTCACATGAGTGGCTTGCTGTTGGACGCCTTGGACAAAACGGGAGTGAAGTACAGTAGCGTCTCGGGAACTCACGCCTACAAGGAGGGACTCTTCAACTCCCAAATCGATAAGATCCTAAGCAACGCTAAGAGAGTTGGCGAGATAATCAAAGAAACCTTAGGACAGGAGAAGTACACTGAGGTTCTACCCTACTTCCCAGTCTGCGAGAACTGCGGCAGAATATACACAACTAGAGCCCTGGAATACTTTCCCGCAAGGCATGCGATCAGATACTCGTGTGATGGCATGGAGCTTCGCGGAGAGACGCTGAAAGGGTGCGGACACCGAGGCGAGGTTGATGTGTTTTCAGGAAACGGAAAGCTAAGCTGGAAGGTAGAGTTTGCGGCCCGCTGGTCGGCGCTTAAGATAAACTATGAAGCGTATGGGAAGGAACTCATTGATTCCGTAAAGACCAATGACAGGGTTATGGAGGAGGTGCTGGGCGAGCCTCCGCCGTTTCATACTCGCTATGAACACTTTCTGGACAAGACAGGTGCAAAGGTGTCAAAGTCAGTCGGCAACGTGCTCGCTCCACAACTCTGGCTGAGATATGCATCGCCCCAAACATTGTTGCTTTTGATGTACAAGAGGAGTGTCGGGTCTAGAGCGGTTTGGGTCAGGGATATTCCAACCTACATCGCAGAACTCGATGAGCTAGAGGACGTGTACTTCGGGCGTAAGGAGGCAAAAGACCCTAAGGAGCTGGCGAGATTGCAGGGATTGTACGAATACGTCTGGCACCTCTCACCCTCGAGAACCCCCACCGCTCACGTCCCTCACAACCTTCTCGTGTACTTGGTCAAAGTAGCCCCGAAAGGCAAGGAGAAGGAATTCGTTACACAGAGGCTGGCTGGATATGGCTATCAAGTCGATGCCAACGATCAGCGTTTTCAGGACCGGTTGGGGGCCTTTCTTCAAGACGCTCTATAGAGTACTGATCGGGTCCGACCATGGTCCGAGGCTAGGCCCTTACATACTAGCAATGGGCAGAGACAATGTTGCTACGGCTCTCGCCAGCGCGGCGAGAATGGCGAGCAAGTAGAATGGAGACCCTAACAACCCGAAAAGTCGAGATACGACGCGTAAGGACCGAGGACCTTAGGTTCGTCTACGAGCTGGAAGAACAGTCGTTCAGAGACCCGTTCCCAAACTACTTTATCGACCAGCTCGCAAACGCGAACCCGGAAACGTTTCTTGTCGCCGTCTACAGCGGGGCAATTGTCGGATATGCGGTTGTCGATGACTGGCCTGATTACCAACACCTTGTCTCCATCGCCGTAAGAGACGGATTTAGACGTAGAGGGATCGCGCAAGCACTCCTGGATGACTTGTTCGAAAGGTCGAGACCAGGTCCGTTACGTCTAGAGCTGAGGAGAAGCAACCACGAAGCTTTGCAGCTCTACATGAAGAATGGCTTTCGTGAGACTGGAATCGCGCACAGCTACTACACCGACGGAGAGGATGCTATTCAGATGGAAAAATTGATCGAGAAGAAGCCTGAGATTCTGGCACCCGCCTGACTGGCACGCCACCGCTCCCCAAGAAAAACTACTCTTATGGTTAGAGCATCGGGTACCAGTTTACCCACAGAATCGTAGCCAGACACATCAGAACCGAGTAGACAACGATCAGTCCTCGGAAGAATCTGGGATGAAGTGCAGAGTATTCGGCTTGTGCCCAGAAAACAGGAGGAACCACCAGAGCGAAGCGTGCGAATGAACGAACTTCGCCTGAGTAGAATACGACGGCGAGAAGGACGAAGGCCCACGTGTAGTATGGAAAAAGCTTGGACGATACGTTCCCTCTGATCAAAGGAATTGCTACGAAGATAACCGCGAGAATCATAGTGACAAAATTAATGGTATACGGGAGTACTCCGTTCGCGACCTGGTAGACTGGGTTATTGAAGAAGCACAGGATCGTGCACTTAGGCCCCGTTGCCTCTGACTGAAAGGGCGCGAGAATGTTCTCTGTCTGAGTGTAAGCGTACACGCCAAAGGCTGGAACGCTGGCAAGGACTGTGAACCCGGCCAACAATTTCCTGAACTTCTGATCCTCGAAAATTCCCTTCAGCAGAAACGGGATTGCAACGAGAAATGCTTCCGGTCGTGCGAGGCCCGCGAGGAATCCAAGGCCTCCAGCGAGAAGTATCCTCCCTTTTTCAAGATTATAGAGAGATGCAGCGATGAACAGGATGCAGGTTGCTTCTGAATAGATTACCGTGAAGAAGAACGTAGAGGGGTAGACAGCGAGCAGCAAAAGAGTACTACTTGCAATCGCGGGGCCAAGCAGTTGCTTGGTTAGTCTTTCCAGATAGACGGCTGCGATTCCTACAGCCACTAGGTTCCACAGGAAACCTGCGAGGACTTCCGCCGATCTGACGTCGAGCCATGGAAAGGCCGGGTAGAGGGCTCTGATTGCAAGTGGGAAGAGGGGCCGAAAGGAGTATCCATGCTGAAAAATTGCGTAACCGTCCGTGGCTATGCCGAGATAGTATCCCGAATCCCACCGAGCAAGACCATACAGAACAGGGAGATTCACGTCTCCAATTGGAGGGAGAGACCCCGTGCTATTGCCGAAGACCGTGACCGTGGCGACTAGAAACACGACCAAGGCTCGTGAAGCGACAAGTGGATTCGTCAACCATTTCGAGAATTCATTCTTTAGTGAGAGCACGAGGCTGTCACGGGTCTACATTTGAACGTGAGACGCTGCTCTGAGAGTTTGCGATGTGTTTCGTCCTTCGCACCTGACCATAGAGGAGGACGATCACGGAGACGGGAAGGAGCAGGAAGAAGAAGGCATTGGTGAGATAGCCGTTTCTGCCTTGGAATGGGATAGAGGAGGTTTGTGCTGTTTTAGAATAATAATTGAGGGAAATATTTTCAACTGAAAGCCGGGTAAACGTTCCCGAAGCTGCGACCAAGACAATTGCGGCTTTTTCCGTCGGTAGGTTGTCTGAGAAAGACTTCGCACTTTGTGCTGTGATAGCAACCGTGACCGATAGATCGATCGGGATTGTTGAAAGGGTGTACACCGGTCCCTGGTAAACGGAAAAGCCGTCTATGAAGTAGGGTACGAAGACCATTCCGTTTGACGCATTGATTGATCCGCGAATCTCAACGCTTCTGAGCGTAAAAGACGGGTTTTCTTTAATTTGGCCCAGGCCAACATAGATTGCGTGGTATGATCCTGACGCTGGAGCGGACAAGAGTGGAAAGTTGAGGAATTCGAGTTTCTTGATCTGCAGTGAAAAATGCGTCGCCTGCGTTGATGCGCTTCGTTCTACATAGATTGTTACACTACTCGTCGAATCATAGACCTTGCCCGTATTCGATTCTATCAGGTGAAACATGTTCACTTGAACATTCTCTGCCTGTCCTGTCCCTTCTCTGTGGCTGAGCGCGTCGGACTCGGCCCAGAGAGGCACCGTAGATCTTGAGCTTTGCGAATAGAAACGGATTCCATAGCTAATACTTGGTGAAACATTGATCAGCATGTACATGATGGGGTATGCTGTCAGATTGACTGTCAGTGTTCTGTCAATAGAAAGGGCCAGTGGTTGCGTGCTTGCTGGAAAATTGCCCGTTAGCGTCAGTCCATCACTAGAGTAGGTGATTGTCGCGCCATATTGTTGGGCGGTGAGGCTCCAAATTGTCCAGTTATTCTCATTCAGGATCGTCGCGCGGCTACTCTCCGCGTAGGTCGGGGTCTTCAGCGACGTGACGTCGATCGCCCGCGTTCCTGGGAGTGTCACTGACGGAAGTGAAATAGCCAGAACTGGGATCAAAAATACCAATGCGATTATGAAAGCTGTGATCCAGGAGGTCTTTCCGTGGAAAGCTACGGGATTAGACACGTGTTCCGGCAAGAAGAATGATCGGATTATCCATAATAGTGTTCCTAATTCAAAACAAAGACGAAAGCCTGTCTGTTTGAAGGTCTTATTCGCCAAGGCCAAACTGGTATTCAATATGGCGGATGACTAAGGGGCGTTACAGGAAGAGCATTGCAGCCAAGAAAGCCCCTATAGCCACCAGTACTCCTAATCCAGACGTCGTCCAGCCACCGCGCACCTCCGCCTCGACATTACTATTCGCATGTTCGCATCTCGATATCGATCTTGCATCAAAGGAATCCGTACTGATCTACACAACCTGAACCTTTGGCATGAGATATGGACCTTATACTCTGAGTTCTCACTCTATGGAAACGAACAGCTACAAATGGATAGATCAAACCGTTTTGCAGATGCGTCATCATTCCTCGTTGAGAGAAAGCCCAAAGATTAAGTTAGAAAGACAGAGCAATTCTGACAGCCAGACCGATAAATCGGAACCGGGTCTGTGAGGGAGTGGAATGACGCAGGATGTGATCGTGGTCGCAGGTTTGGGTAGTTCTCTTCATTGGCGTTGCACGCGCGATCTGGGTGCGTTGGCTGGCTGATGATGCTCCAGGTTGGGACATCACATTGAGAGAGCAGTACACGATCGGTGGATGGGTTGAGTATCTTCTCGTACTAGTCGCACTTGCACTTGTCATAATTGGTTCGATCTCCTAACCAATCATCGCACCTCGGAAATTGGGCAATTTGTTCAATGCAGGCAGGGTGGTATTCGGCTAGTTCTTTAGGCGAACCCACGCTCCTTTCCTAGAAAATCGTCCTAGATCTGGGAGAAGCATGCTTATGGTTTTGGAGAAGGAATCTTCTCAGGTAGCGAATCGGTCGATCTCCCTATAGGTTGTGTTGTCGGAACCATTTCTTCCACCTCTTTCCAGATACTCACGTCTTTCGTTTCTTTGATGTAAAGGCTACCAATTACGAGAGTTACAAGAGCAACTCCGATGGGGTAGATCAATCCGGCTAGGATACTACCTGCCGCGACGTTGATGGCAACCACCAAAACGGGGGTGAAACCCCCAAACTCACCGTTGCCCAGGTGGTATGGCAGAGATAGGGATGTGTACCTCGTCCGGCCTGGGAACATTTCAACAAGTAATGCAGCGATGGGCCCATAGACCATTGTAACATAAATTACCTGAGTCAGTACGAGTAGAGTTAGGGCCGGGGCGTTGAAGCTGGCCTTGTCGGAGAAGTATGTCATCGCCATGTAGAGTGGGTAGTAGGTTGCTGCTGCGAGCCCACATCCTGCCATGATGATTTTTTTTCGACCGATTCTGTCTGATAATCGGCCGAAAAAGATGAAGAGTGGAGTGCCGAGGGCGAGAGCCGTCGCCACAATAGCGTACGATGTTACTTTGTCAACTCCTCGAATCGTTTGTAAAAAGAATAGCGCATAGAATTGTCCAGTGTACCATACAACGGCCTGTCCGGCTGTGGCGCCGAAGAGAGCGAGAAGAATGAGACGCCAGTCTCTTCCAAGGCTTTCTTTGATCGGGGATGTAGCTGTTCTCCCCATCTCTTTGAGCCTGCTGAAGAGAGGTGTTTCCCTAAGCCGCCATCGAATGTAGAGCGCCGCAACGACAAGAACGGAGGAGAGAAGGAATGGTATCCTCCATCCCCAGTCATTGAAGGCGCTGGCTCCGAGGCCGAGACTCGTCGCCAGAATAACAATCAGTGAGAGAAAGAGGCCGACGGTAGCGGTTGTCTGGATATAGCTAGTCCAGTACCCACGTTTCTCGTCCGGCGCATGTTCGGCGACATATATTGCCGCGCCGCCATATTCCCCACCTAGAGCAAGCCCTTGTAGCATCCGAATGAAAAGAAGAATTGCGGGTGCTAGAAGACCAATAGCTTGGTAGGATGGAAGGAGGCCGATGATGGTCGTCGCGGATCCCATGATAGTGATGGTCAGAAGGAACGCATATTTTCGGCCGATCTTGTCGCCCAATCTCCCAAAGACAAGGGCTCCGAAGGGCCTTACAGCAAAGCCGGCCGCAAAGGTCCCGAGATAGAGAATGAGCGACGTTCCGAGTGTTTTTGACGGGAAAAACACGGGCGCAAGGAAAACCGCAAGAGAACCGAAGATGTAGAAATCGTACCATTCAATAATTGTGCCCATAGATGAGGCAGCAACTATGTAGCGCATGCTCCGTCCACGGTTGGTATCCGACGAGAAGGGAAACGAGGGGGTGGACAGACTGCTCGACGGTTTTTGGCTTGTGCCCATAGGCTTTGACTAGGAGTGCAAGTTAGGTATTGCAATAATAGGCACGACGTTTACGTTTCATCACGAGTCTCACTTTCCCAATCATCAGTATTCATCTGTAATTTACCAATTTACCTAGGGAGTCGAGACCCACTGGTAAGCTCCCGCCGTGTTCACCCTATTCCGTTCGGAGATATGAAAAAGAGATGCATCATACCATCAATGATTTCCGAACTAAGAACCAAGCCCTTTGGCCTGCCGTATGGGTGCGTAGAGTGAGAAACTTGCCGAAACCAAGATTTACGAATTTGGCGATTAGGCGAGACCTCTACTCCCATTTGACCACGGCGGCAAGAGCCCATGGCTCCCCAGGTATCCCGAGTTATCTCAGTGGCTTATCTCGGAAGCCCGGAAAAATCGGTGGTAGTACCGTACTACGGACAGATGGAGTCAAAAACGAGGTTCCTTTCGAGATAGCGGAAAGTGGCGGGCCGGGTGGGATTCGAACCCACGATTTGCGGCTCCGCAGGCCGCCGTCTTGGTCCTGGCTCGACTACCGGCCCTAGAAGAGACATTCTTGATTCCCCTTATAACGGGTACAACATGGAGACCCAAGTTGCCCCCCGTCATTCTCCTGTTTCCTGATAGGCAACAATTTCATATGTAGAAACGAATGCGGCTTAGTTCAGACATGTTCGCTTGCACGAAGTGTCAGAAGCGAGAGTTTCAAATGACGCAACTGTCAGAAATGAGACTTCTAGCTGAGTGTGCTGGATGCGGAGCATCCTTTGTTGTAGACTCAATTAGCGAGAAAAAATCTCGGATCGAAGCCGCAGACCCTAACGAGCACCTCATTTGGAATTGGAAGAATGAGCAATGGGTCCCGGCAAAGAGGAGCTAGGAACCTTTCTCAAACATGGGACGAGAACTCGCGCGACTCTGTCTTACCCTACGCGGAAGTCCCTGGTGGAGTAGCTTCCAGAGTTAGACCTTCAGGCCCGACGTATTCTGCGTCGGGACGGAACAATCGGTTATCCTGCAGCTGCTCCACTATGTGAGCCGTCCAGCCTACAGTTCTTGCACATGCGAACGTGCAAGTGAAGAGCTCAGGGGGAATCCCGACCGCATGCAAAACGACCGAGGAATAGAATTCGACATTCACATCAATAGGCCTTTCCGGATGCTGCTCACGTAGTAGTCTCCGGGCAGTGTCTTCGACAGTTGTCGCGAGCTCGAATAGTGAGGGATCGACTATCTGTCGAGCAAGCTCCTTTAGGACCCTTGATCGTGGGTCCTCAGTTCGATAAACTCGGTGGCCAAAGCCCATTATTCTGTCGTGCTTCTGAAGCCGATCTCGCAACCAACTCTCGGCGTTCTCGGGGGTCCCTATGGACTGCAACATCTCCCAGACGTAGATGGGCGCGCCTCCGTGCAATGGACCTTTCAATGCCGATATTGCAGCGACCACTGCAGAATGCACATCGGTCAGAGTCGAGGCCGCGATTCGAGCAACGAAGGTTGACGCGTTAAGGCTGTGGTCGGCAAGTAGGGTGAAGTATGAATCCAGTGCGTGTACGTGTTCAGGTCTGCCGGGTTTGCTGTTGAGCATGTAGAGATAATTCGCAGCATGGCCTAGCCCGGGTCGAGGGGTGACAGGTTCCTGTCCTTTTCTCAAGCGGTGATAGGTGGCGACGATCGTGGGCATTCGAGCCGTTAGGCCGATGCTAGAGTCGATCAGTGAGGGTTCATTCCGACTTCCTAGCCCTCCTAGGATAGAAACAGACGTTTGCAACGCTGAAAGAGGCTCAGCTACTTTTGATTCTCCCTTCAGAAATCCTACGACCTGATTCGGCAGAGCATGTTCGCGGGAGAACCGAGTCTCCAAGGTGGAAAGTTCTTGCCGATTCGGCAGATGCCCGTACCAGAGCAGGTGGGCCACAGATTCGTAGGAAACGCGTCCAGCCAGCTGTGTAACATCGTAGCCCCTGTAGATTAGTCGTCCCGCTTGACCGTCGATCTTGGTGAGAGAAGTTGTAGCGACTATGAACGCGACCCTCGATACTCTGATGACGGCTAAGACTCACAAGATCGCTGTATTGCCGGGAGATGGAATAGGCCCTGAAGTTGTCGAAGCGACGCTGATTGTCTTGAACGCAGTCCAGAAGGTCATTGATGTCAAGCTCGAGATGCTCAAAGGTGAGGCTGGATTCGACGTCATCTCGAAGTATGGAACTAACCTTCCTCCGAAGACCGTCGATATGATCAAGAAAACCGACGCTTGCCTCAAGGGACCCATGACAACGCCCGAAGAGCCGGGATCGCCACGGAGCGTCGCGGTCACCCTCCGTTCTATGTTCGACCTATATGCGAATATGCGACCCGCTCGTACTCTTCCGAACGTTCCCTCGCTGAAACCGAATATCGACATGATCGTGGTCCGAGAGAACACCGAAGATCTCTACGTCGGAAAAGAGTTCGAAGTCGCTCCTGGGATAGGAATCGCAATCAAGATCAACACGACCAGAGCCTCTGAACGAATAGCGAAATTTGCATTCGATCTTGCAATGAAGCGACGAAAGAAACTCACCTTCGTCCACAAGGCGAACATTTTGAAGCTAACCGATGGGATATTCAAGCAAGCCGTGCTGAACGTCGGTAAGAAGTATCCTGGAGTTGAACTAGAAGACATTCACGTCGACGCCGCAACAATGCAATTCATACGACGACCGGAGAGTTTCGACATCGTCGTTGCAACGAATCTCTACGGTGACATTCTTACCGATGAGGCGGCGGCCCTAGTCGGTGGGCTGGGTGTCGTTGCAGGCGGAAATATCGGAGATCATTACGGCATGTTCGAGCCAGCTGGCGGATCCGCACCGAAGTACACGGGACAGAACAAGGTGAATCCCGTCGCCATGATTGAAGCCTCTCGAATGATGCTGGATTTCCTAGGAGAACCGGAAGCGGCTGCAAGGGTCGAAAGAGCCACGATGAAAATCCTCGAGGAGGGCAAGGTGTTGACTTTCGATCTGGGAGGGACAGCCAAGACCAGTGATATGGGCAATGCCATTGCCCAGAAAATCCTCGACTTTCACTAGGCCTACATTCGCTCAGCCAGTTTCATTCCGAGCAATCGCGTCACGCATTTGAGCACTATGCCAGTCGCTTCGACGAGGCTCGCCCTCTGCCTCTTCAAGTCTTCATCCTGCAAGTGTGAAATGTCAGACTTTTCGTAGAACTCGTGGAAGGTTTGAGCCAAATCGTTTGCGTACAAGCAGAGAAGAGTGGGATTAAGCTCTTCAGCTGACCTTGCAAAGGTTTCGGGAAACCTCGCCAGTGCGAGGATGAGATTCTGTTCAGCAGGCGCATAGAGCCTGTTGAAGGATCGTGGTCGCTCCATCGGGCCCAGTTTTTTCAGAATCCCAAGTCCTCGAGTATAGGCGTAGTTGATGAAGGGAGCGCTGTTCGCCTCGAAGTTCAGAGCTCTATCCCAGACGAAGTTGGTGGACTTACCAGATTCAACGGAGAGCATGGCGTATCGGATCGCAGAGACGGAAAGGTTCTCGGCGACGCGATACTTGACCTCCTCCGATAGCTCTGAGGACCTCTTGTCAACCTCTTCTTTCCCACGGACTAGGGCCTCATCCAGGAGCTGGTCGAAAGTGACGTAGCGCCCTCTCCGAGCTGACATTCTCTGCCCCTCAAGAGTAAGCAATCCAATCGGGAAGTGGAGGAAATTCATGGCTTGTTTTCTATGTCCTAGAACCCACATTGCAACTTTGACTTGGAGCTGTGCGAGAGATTGTTCGACCCCGATCACGTTGATCACGCGATCAGCTTTCTCGAATTTGTACAAGCTGTATGCAATGTCCCTCGTTGGATATAGAGTAGTTCCATCTGAGCGCGTGAGTGTTAACGAGGTCACCTCGAACGATTTCGACAAGCCCAGCTTCTCCCGAAGCGCATGATCGTCCACGGCCTTTCCCGCATCGAGCACCCACGCGCCAGACTTGATGCGCGCGAGGCCGGTCTCTTTCAGTCGGTCGAGAAGTTCTGAAACTCTGCCAGTCCACAGCATGTCACTCTCCCAGTCCCACTGGTCAAAGTGAATGTGGGCTCTTCGAAGATTCTCCTCGAACCCGGTCAGAACCATTTGGCTGACTCGGCGGATCAAGCTGCGAGTCTCTATGTCGGCCTTCTCGTATTTCCTGATTAACTCATTTATTGACCCCTGCGGATCTGGGTCCTTTCCCATTTTATCGCTGAGAAGATTGAATTCAGCGGGAAACTTGCTCTGGAGTTCCGCCGCCACCCCTACCCATTCGTCCAGTTCCTTTGTTACCGCCACGATGTCGATGTCGGATGCATTCGTCTTTCTAAGTAGAAGCAGCCGCTTCTTGTTTTCGTCGAGCTCGGCGAGGGTCGACGTTATGGAATATATTTTGCCGAAGAACTCGTCAGGCTTTCCCTCGGGCTTAGGCTCCCCTAGTAGCTTGTAACCGTACGCCATCTGAGCTACTTGGCGTCCAGTATCGTCGATGTAGAAGTGGGTCTTGACATCATGGCCTCGCCCGCCAAGAATTCGAGCTAAAGTGTCGCCGAATATTGAGTTCTTCGCGGTCCCGATGTGAATCGGCCTCGCCGGGTTGGCGCTCGTGTGTTCTACGATGACGCGTTGCGGCTGACCGGTCTTCAACAAACCATACGATGAGCCCTCATGAAGGATGGCGTCGAGCGTGAGTTGGGAGAGAGCCTCAATCTTGGCCTTGAAATTCACATAGCCAGGTTCTGCAGCCTGAACGGACTCGACAAGGTGGTGGACCTTCGTCTTTCCCAGCTCGTGGACAATTTCCTGAGCAATCGTCATCGGCCTCGTCTTCTGCACTCTGGAAAGCTCAAATGATAGAGAACTTGCTAAATGGCCGAACTCCTGGTTCGGCGGGTCCTCTAGACTCGAAGCGAGGTCCAATTCAGGGAAGCGTTTCCTGTCTGATTTTTGCAGGTTTGAATATGCGTCACGGAGCAGGCTCTCACATTCGGCCCTGAATTGGCCGAAAGGATCAGAGGGTGAGCCATTTCCAACCATTGGGACGGAGGTCATGTCTTTCAAACTTAGTTTGAGACTTTCTTTGGCTTGAGAATCTTCTTAATAGAACTCTCCAAGGGGGAGATTGAGGGTGCCTCCGACGGTAGTGCTGGGACCAGTCGACGTCCTAATCATTTTCCTCGTCTCCATCGTAGCCGGATTCGTAGGGGCCCTTTTTGGATTGGGAGGAGGCGTACTGATCATTCCCTTTCTGACGCTTGTTGAAGGGGTCCCGGTGCCTCTCGCTGTGGGGGCGAGCATCGTCTCCGTTGTAGCGACCTCCAGTGCATCCGCCGCCACTTACGTTCAGGATCATCTAACCAACCTTCGGCTGGGAATGTTTCTGGAAATTGGCACCGTCGCTGGAGCCATCACGGGAGCATTTGTCTCCGTTTTTCTGCCCGCTTCCGCTCTCTTCATACTCTTTGGGCTAATCCTACTATACGCAACGATGGTCATGATTAGAGCCAGAGGAATAGATTTTCCCGCGAACGTGAGGTCAGACAAGACATCTAGAATTCTTGCCTTAGGCAGTCAATACGACGACCAGAGTTTGAATCGAGTAGTCAAGTACGAAGTCACCAGAACGCCCCTTACAGTCCTTATCGGATATTTCGCGGGGATAGTTTCGGGTTTACTCGGCGTGGGTGGTGGGATCATCAATGTCCCGACGATGAATCTCGTAAGTAAGGTTCCTGTCAAAGTGGCATCTGCCACTAGCAACTTCATGATCGGTGTTACGGCCGCGGCCAGCGCCTCCGTCTATCTGCTAAGAGGGGACGTTAATCCATTGCTCGCCGCTCCACTTATCGTAGGAGTCGCCGGAGGAGCACTGCTGGGAACTAGAGTCCTGAAGGTGACCCCTCCAACCCGAGTGAAGGTAGCGTTCGGAATTCTGCTCGCCGCTATATCCCTGCTGATGATCTTGAAAGGATTCAATCTGCCAGTGGTCTTGTAAGAGCCGTGGACCTCAACAGACTCGTCTCCTACTCACTGCGTATCGGAGTATTAACGAGTGCTCTACTAAGCCTAGTCGGACTCTCTGTCTGGGCGGCTCACGGTTTCGATAACCTTGTCTCTGCTGCCGGATCAGATATTGCTAACACGCTTGCCTCTGCCTTTCGTGGAAACGATTCGGGCATCATCTATCTCGCAATCGTTATTCTTATCGCCACTCCAGTGTTTCGAGTCGCAATATCCTCCGTCTATTTTGTCAAGGAAGGAGATGGAAAGTATGTTCTGATAAGTCTCGCAGTTCTCTCGATGCTACTGTTCGCCCTAGTCTCAGGCTATGCGGGCTAAGGGAGACGTGAGCGTTGAGAATCAATATCCTGATCGCGGGCGGACTGATCCTTGCCGTAAGCATTCTGCTTCTCGCCTCAGAAATTGTCGCTTCACTTTTTGGATTCGCGCTCGGAGGCTTGAACATGGTCATCGGAATCCTAACTCGAAAAGCAGTAGGAATAGTCATTCCGGCCGACCAATTGGGTCCTTTGAAACTATCGCTCGACAAAGGAGTCATTAGAACCAACATTTACATGATAGCGTTCTCCGACAAGAAGCTAGTTCTAAGAAAGCTGAGCTCGGCAAACCTAACAGTCGCAACCGCCCTAATCCTAGCTCTCTTGGGAGCGGCTCTCGCAGGGCCATTCGGTATCATCATGGGGGGCATCACAGCTTTCTCCCTGCAGGAATTTGTGACCCAGAGACGGAGAAACGAGATCAAGAAGAATCTTCTCGACCCATCGGGCCACGGCGACCTTGAGTTTCCCTACGATGAATTAGACCAAGTTCAGCTATTAGGGAATAGGATTCAGCTCCGTCTAAAGGATAGAATTGTGAGAATCGCGGTTTCCAGAAAATACTCGAGGATAATAGGACCCGTGCTCGAAAAGACTATTCCCGCGAAGATTCAGTCGTAACCTGTTCCTTCTGAGAGAGCCCCCTAAAGAAGAGGACTAGAAGCGCTATCATTCCTGTCGCGACCGTCGCGAGCTCTCCAGCAGCCAAGACGCGATTGGGCTCGATGAACAGTGCGCCGCGTCCAGTAGTTTCGACATAGAATGCCCATCCCATGAAGATCATGCTCGCCAACCCTGTTGCGAGCGAGTAGATCCAGAGGCTGCTCCAGAACAAGTTTCGGGAGATTCGTGATGAAGCCATGACGGAATAGGATATTTGCCGTGCGGCGTTATTAACGTGGCGTAAAGCCTAGAGTCCACTCGACAGTCTCTGTCCTTAACAAAAATTCTTCCAAAGGCGTTTCAGAATCCTGCCGGCGAAACTAGTTTTTATTCCGACAAATCTCCACCTCAACTAGGGACCGTAGTCTAGATCGCACTCGGACAGCTTCATGACTGGCGAGGACAACCAGGATAGGACATCGGGCTCCGGCGCCCTTTGCGGCGAGACCCGAAGGT
>WNFY01002003.1_pt1 | contig 19352 bp, 19 predicted proteins | sample 5400091 | NCBI WGS metagenome assembly WNFY01 (sample SAMN13153364, study PRJNA577476) | soil metagenome | isolation source: 60 cm soil or saprolite under grassland replicate 1 | place: USA:California | collected 2016-06-15
TCTGGATATCTGCTTACGAACCGCTCCTCCTCTTCATCCTCGTGATCGTGCTCTTGCTCGTGCTCGACATACTGGAAAATCGGCGCTCGCTCCTGGCGAAATATCGGCGCCCTGGCTGGATTTGTTTTCTGTTGATTATCGCAATCGCACTCCTGATCGAACGGCGCATTCCATCATTCTCGATTTTTTATTCCGGCGAGGTTTTCAAAAACTGGTCGCGCAACATCGGCGAACTAGCACACGTCTGGCCGACAAATCCGATTTGGTTGCGCTGGGTTGGTTACTTTCTTCTGGTCGCACCGTTTCTTATTTGGTCCGGGCTATGGAAGAGCAAGAGTAAGAGCGAACCCTCGCTGCCTTTCATCGTCGTTATCCTCATCGCCACCTACTTCCTCACAATTTGGCAGGCGCGCTGGGCATATTTTTTCGTTTTGATCTTTGCAATTGCGCTTCCGGCTTTGCTCGAGCCGATCAAATCGCGCGCGGCGGTTTCGATCGCTTTCATATTGTCGATCCTTCCGATCTTGGGTGACTGGGACGCGCGCCTCTGGCCCAATAAGGCCGAATTCGCTCGTCGAATCGAACAGCGAAACGAATCGATCCAGTTGCGCGAACTGGCAATCAATCTGCGATCGTCCGAGACGCGCCCGTTTCTTGCGCCGTGGTGGCTTTCGCCGGCGATTGCCTATTGGTCGGGGCAACCTGGCGTCGCTGGAGCATCGCACGAGAGCCTGGAAGGAATTGAGCAGAGTGCGCGGTTTTTTCTCAGTCAGGATTGGCAAACGGCGCACAAAATTCTGGAGGATCGCCGGGTGGCGTGGGTCATTGCTTACGATTTCGAACGCGTGGCGCGGAATTCCTCCGCGATTCTAGGTGTGGGAGTGCCTCCGTATCCGCTCTGTTTCGTCCTCGATAGGAGGCCCGCCCAAGTGCCGCCGTTCCTGGTCTTGTTGGCTCAGAACGGGGCCGGCAAGCTTTATCGGAACGTTGAGAGATAAAAAAATGCCTCTCGCTGTGTGAGAATACGTTGACAGTGTGGACGGAGTGTCACAATAATAGCCAATGCTGAAAAGATTCATTCCGCAAAAACCGACGTCATCGATCCCGGAACGGTCGCCAAACTCGGAGGCGGATGAAGATAACCGCGTCGCTGACCGCGACGAATCAAGACCACCACCAACAACAACTAACTATCAAAAAATTATGACTGAACACTCTGGCAAGGATGTCCTCTCGAGCGACGTCGAGATCAAGGGCTCAATAAAGTTTCAAAAAGAACTTCTCATCGACGGGAAGGTCGAAGGCGAAATCAATTCAGACGGCGTCTTAACGATCGGCGAGAACGCTGACATTCGCGGCGAAATAAAAACGAAATCGATCACGGTATTCGGAAAGGTGCACGGCAATATCACGGTGGCCGAGCGCTGCGAACTAAAATCGAAGTGCACGTTGCAAGGAGATTTGAAAGCAGCGCGTCTCGTCATTGAAGAGGGAGCGACTTTTATTGGCAAATCGGAAGTCACCAGCGGGACGCTCCCTGCAAAGTCGACCTCGAGCCGCCCTGAAGTCGTGCGGCACGACGAACCGATCAAGGCGGCCTTTGGAGGGCGCGGATAAGGAAAGGGGTTGGCTGAGCAACCAGTGGCCGACACGTCGCCTGCCAAGATCAGTGTGGAATGCCCGCACTGTGGCTTTATGCAGGTGGAGTATGCGGCAGCCAAAAGCTCGATCTGCCGCCAGTGCGGTCGTTACTTTTCACCATTTGCACCGAAGACCGCCCTGAAGTTGCGGGCAAAAGAAGAAGCGCCCACAGCGGCCACGCCGGAGAATTCGTCCATCTTTCACAGGTTTGAGGGTTTTTGGAAAAGGCGGCGTAGCTCGGTTATCGAGTGTTTCGAATGTAAGCGGAAACAGGAGGTCTGCGGCGCGGCGACTTCGACAATCTGCCCCGGCTGCAGCGCGCATATAGATCTCCGCGATTACAAGATCACCAGCGGATTCAGCCGAACGATTCGAACCCGTGGCGACGTGCATCTCACCGCTAAAGGCGATCTGGGCAGCAGTAGCGTAAATTGTCGATCGGCCCTGATAGAAGGCCAGCTGCGTGGCAACCTGCATTGCGATACGGCGACAATTAATTTTTCAGGAAGGATTCCGGGACGGCTTAGCGGTCGACACCTAATCGTCAATCGTAAGGCCGACATTCATTGCTTCCGGCAGGTCCGAGTTGAAACTATCGAAATCAAGGGAAAGATGTCAGGTGAAATCATTGCCCAAATGGTTACGGTTCACAAGAAGGGCTCACTCGAAGGGAAAGTTACTGCCAGGGCGATTTCGGTTGAAAAGGGCGGAATGTTTTCCGGCGAGTTGGTCATCGGCCAGCCCGATCTGATACAGGGGGAATTATTGCCGGGACAAAAACCAGGGGCGGCGATCGTGACGGGCCGTGATATTTCGGGAGGGGCACCCCAACCTTTGCCGGCGACATAACGATCGTTCCAATGCAAAGACTGCATCCGCGCAGTCCGTACGAAAAACTTGGCGAGTACGTCCATCTGCCGCGTTTAATCGACAAGGCAAGACTGCATCGCAAGGGATTGCTCGACGGCTACAATTATAAAACTGTTGGTTTCGATAAGCACTTGCTCGCCTTTCTAAAAATTGACGGCGATGCATTTGAGGAGATTGCCAATAAACTGGACGACGACGGAGCAATTCTAAACTGGGTGCGGGAGAACGCGGCAAAACATTCCCAGGATGCGATCAAACAGTGGAACCAGGCGATGATTTCGCGTCATCCTGACACCGCAGCAAAAAAGGCCCGCTTTCTCCATTTTCTGAAAGAAGCTGGAGGCGAAGGACGCAAAGATATTCGGACATATTTCGATTTGATCGAGTTTGACGAAGAGCGCCTCAAATAGCCCGGGCTTACGAATTTGCCCCTTCCCGGTCGCTCTGAGATGCTGAGCAGCAAATATGGTCCGTCACCGACCGCAGCTGCCGCGTTTATGAGATGGTCTAAATATTAAGAGGAAGCAGTGTGGGCAGGCTGCGCAATTTGAAACCAAAAAAGATCGCCAACAGACCGAACACGATTGCGTAAGATCCGATGAGCCAGATCAAAGCAAGAGCGCCGGGAGCAGGATTCCACATAAGCAGCACGGCAAAGATAATCGATGCCAGACCCATAAGGATCAGGAACCACTCGCCTTTAATTTCCTTGCGCAACCTGATTGCCAGCGCAATCTCGGACGCGCCGATCATGAGCGCCCAGGCCGCAATATAGATAAGCAGCGCCAGTGCGGTTATCTGCGGTGCGCGGAATGTGATCACTCCAATAATAATTCCGATGATGCCGATAATAAGATGAAAGCCCCAGTCTGAATCAGAAGAGCGACCGGCAATGGCTCCTACAACGCGAAATATGCCGTCCACGAGCACCCACGCTCCGAAGAAAATTACCAGCACCGCCAGAGTCAAGCCAGGATAGGCAAATGCAATAACACCGAACACAATTGCAGCGATACCCCTCAGCACCGGAACCCACCAATGACGTTTTAAAGTTTCCAGAATCATTCGCTCGTTTTAAGGCCTCGGCTTGCACGGAAGCAAGCTCCATTTCAAAAAACTGCTTTCTGTTTACGGCCACCAAGCCGTGACCACTCCGCCGCCGAGTCCAAGCAAAGTCCCAGACAACATTTCGACTACATTGTGCCGTTGCAGATAGAGTCGCGCCCAGAATAAGCCGAAGGAGAGCGCAATCGCCACTCCGCCGAACGCCGGACTGATACGGAAAAGAATCACGCTGCAGAAAAACGCAAAAAGCGCGTGGAGCGAGAGTTTGATCCGAAGGTTTGTGATCGCCGCCAGAGCGAACAGGGCTACGGTAACCAGTGCGCCGTGCAGAATGAAATGTGGAGCGCGCAGCAACCAAAGTGCGAAAACGCCAATAGCCGAAAGCGGAATAGCCATCGGATAAAAGCGTTTTCGTTCCGTGCGCACTGAAATGTCTGCATCACTCCAGCGGCCCGAACGAACGCCACCAAAAAGCAGAAGTGCGGTTGGCAGAATTATTGAAACAAATAATATCACCAAGACCGAGAATGCGTCGCGGCGCGCGAGTCGCGATCCGACAACGATGCCGACGGTCACGGTAACAAAAACCAACGGATGACCGAGCCATGAGAGGGCACGGGCAAATAGCTTCATCGATTTCGTTATCTTTGTCTTGTCGAGCGGAGTCGAGACATCTTTCGCTGTTTCTCTCTTAACAGTTATCCCGCAGCAGCGGGACACTCCGGTCGGAATGACAAAGCATTCACCAGCGCCCTACAGTAATGTTAGTTGCTCTCTCGTCCGCCGGAATGCGACGATCGAAAGTTTGGGCCGCCCACCGATCCCGGCGCGACGACAACTAACTTCGAAAAGCGAAGCGATCTGCTCCGCAAAAATGCCTTCCCCGGTCATGCGCGTGTGCCACTTCGAATTATTCAGTCGGTTTCCTCGGAGATGCCGGATTCGCCCCAGTACCTTCTCTTTGCGATCAGGAAAATGTTCCTCCAGCCAATGCTCGAATAGTGGCGCCACCGCCCATGGCAGACGAACAATCGTATAACCAGCAAACTGTGCGCCCGCTTTTACGCATGCATCCAGGATGTTCGGCACTTCGTGATCGGTGAGCCCGGGAATTATGGGCGCAACCATCACGCCAACTGGAATGTCCGCCCCGCGAAGCTGCTTAATCGCATCGAGCCGGCCTTGAGGCGACGTCGTGCGCGGCTCGAGCACTCGCTGCAAGTTTTGGTCAAGCGAGGTCACTGAAACATTGACCGCCACGGCTTTGCACGCAGCCAGCTCCCGCAAAAGATCGATGTCGCGCGTGACGAGATGATTCTTTGTGATGATCGCGACCGGGTTGCGAAACTGTGCGAGCACTTCAAGGCAACCGCGCGTGATCTGCAATTTTCTCTCGACCGGCTGATATGGATCGGTCACGCCGCTCAACACGAGCGTCTGCGGCTCCCAGCCTGGGGACTCCAGCTCGGCGCGCAACAACTCTGGCGCGTTCGTTTTCACCATGATTTTGCTTTCGAAATCAAGACCGGCGGAGAACCCGAGATACTCGTGAGTCGGTCGCGCGTAACAATAGATGCATCCGTGCTCGCACCCCCGATACGGGTTCAGGCTGGTTTCAAATCCGACGTCCGGACTGGTATTGCGGGTGATAATCGATTTCGTTCCGTCGCGAAAATACTGCGTCGGGCGCCGCAGTGTCTCTTCGATCTCGCGGCCAGCATCGACTACGTCCGCGTCGGTTAAATCGACGTGCAGCTTTTCGAATCGGTTTGCTGGGCTCCAAGACGCGCCGCGTCCCCTAATCGCCGACTGGCTTTGCGGCCTTTCAGTGATGACAGGTCGGAATTTTTTGCTCGCCGGCATGGGATAAGTTCACATGAACATATTGCGCTGTCGAGCAAATCTTTGAGTTCCTGCTATACTTGCGCACCGATTACTGATCACCAATCACTAGTCACCAGTTTCCGGAGGGGTGGCAGAGCGGTTGATTGCGCCGGTCTTGAAAACCGGAAGGCCGAAAGGCCTCGTGAGTTCGAATCTCACCCCCTCCGCCATCCTGCTTCGCGCCTTCCGCGCTTCGCAGGATCGGCAAGATTGCGCGAAGCAGGATGCCCTCCGAAGCTTTAGCGAAGGAGGGCGGCCAGTGTATTACCTCTACCTTATTGAAAGTCTTTCTGTGCAAGGTGAACGCTATGTGGGAATGACGACTGACCTCAAACAACGCCTCCAAGAGCACAACGCAGGAAAATCTTCTCACACTTCAAAATTCAGGCCATGGAAACTGACTACCTACATCGCGTTCACTGATCGGATTAAAGCAGAAGCTTTCGAACAGTATCTCAAATCTGGGTCAGGCCACGCATTCGCCAGTAAGCGCCTATGGTAACCGTGTAGCGAAGATAGTGCTCATCATCCTCTTACTCTTGCTCTCCTCCACCAGTCTTAATCCGTGCTCGCCATCTGCTTCGCGCAATCTTGCGATTTCGTCCGACCTAATGTAAAACCCCTTTTAGTAGGTGAAAGATTGTATCTGACCAGCCGCGATATCCGGCCCGTCCACAAATCCAATCCGCCTCCCGGGATTCAGCGCGATGTGCGCGGGAACCACGTTAAAGGCGTTGGAAAAATTCAATCCATTGATCGACTCGATCAGGTTTCCGGATACGTCATACACGTGGATGCTGCTGCCGCTGGGCGCGATGCTGGAGTTGGGCTGTGCCACGAGGAAAAGGTTGTTCACGGAATCAAACTCCACATCAGCGCCGCTGAAAAATTGCTGGGTCGCGCCCGGAAGCGGCTGCGAAAACCCGGTCTGGGTCGCGAGATTGTAAAACTCCACGCTGAAGTCAATCTCCGTCGTGGTGCAGGCGGTGCCGGTGGAGGGATCAACCGCCAAACCGTTCACGTCACCGAGGCCGACACCCGTAAATTTGGTGAAGGTGCCTGTGGTGAGATCAACCGTGGCGATTTTGCCGGGAATAAATGGGTTTCCCAAGGTGGCGTGACCCAGCACTGCCTGATTCGTCACGCTATCGTAAGCAAAGCCAGGGTTGCCCCCGGAGTTGAAGTCGGGGTCGGTCACTTCGATGACCGGCCCGAAGGTGTTGGCAGCGACATTCGAGGTAAACACCGTCGGCCGGAAGTTGCCGCTCACGTCAATCGCCCAGACTGCGTTATTCGAAGTGCCCTGGTTTCGGCTCACGAGACTTACCAGATGATCAGTCCCCACCGGTGGCGTCCACATGCCGGTCACCTGGTTTGAGCTAAGAGGATTGAGGAGAATGAAGGTGCGCACAACGTGCAGGAAACTCACCGGATGTTCGCGTTCCACGAGGCCGACAGAGTTTCCCACCACTCCCAGGGTTACGAAATCGTCGTGCTTGTGAGTCCTCACGATGACCTTGATGATCCTTCCAGTCGTCTGGCTGAATGTCTCGACGGCAGCCAGCACGTTGCCGTTGTCCAAATCCTGGTACTCGCTCAGGACGCCTTCGTCGCCGGCTTGATCGATATCGAACCCAAGGATCTGGCCCCCAAACTTGTCTTGCACAATCACGCTGCCTGCCGTTCCCGCGGCGGGATTCGGCTGAAAACCATCTGCCTGGGCGACGCCTGGCCCCAAGCCAGCAAAGCAGAGACCGAGCACTACGGCAGAGATCGGCGTGAAAATTTGAACGGCGAACAGATGATTCGTTTTCATAGGCGCACATTATTCTCTCCGATCGAGCTGATTTCCAAGCAGCGTTTGGTAACAATTTGGTTACTTTGTCGTCCAAAATCGCCGCGAGGAACGATGCGCGGCTGACTGAGTGGGCGTCTGCGTCTCAGAGATGAGAATGGAGCAAGCCGGGAGACCCGCGGCATGGACGGGAAGCCCGACGGGTGAGTGAGCGGGAGCGTGCGAATCACTCTGTCGAGCCGTCGAATCGAAAAAGCGAAAATAATATTAGCGAAAATATTTCCGCGGGACACGCAATTAAAAGCTTGCAGCACGCCGCACCGACTTATTAGCCTCGCTTGCTGTGAGCAGCTTGAAGGTGTCTTCAACAAAGAAACCCATCCGTCGGATATTACTAGTGGACGGAATGGAACTCATTCGGGTTGCATTAGTCAACATCATCAGCGCCGTGTCACAGTTAGTGGTCTGCGCCGGGACCGGCGATTACGATGAAGTTGACGATCTAATCGAGCGCCATCGGCCGCACTTAATGATCGCTGAACCGTTTCGCCAAGACCGGGACGGAATTATGTGGATCAAGGAGTTGACTGCCAAGTTTCCACAGACCAAGATTTTGGTCGCCTCTTCCAACGCTGAAGCGACGTATGCAGAGCGTGCGTTGCGAGCGGGCGCTTCCGGTTATTGGATGAAGAGAGGCACTGCCAGTGGGCTGCTGCAAGCAATCGAAACTGTGCTCAGCGGTGAATTATACGTGAGTCCGCAGATTGCCTTGTTGGCGGTCAACAAACTTGTCGGGCGCAATCTCAATGGCTATGAAGCTTTGAGTGATCTCACGGATCGGGAACTGCATGTCTTTTCGCCGATTGGCGCCGGCCACGGTACTGGCCAGATAGCGAAAGAACTCGGCATCAGCCGTAAAACAGTCGAGAGCCACTGCGAGCATATTAAATTGAAGCTCAGCTACACTGACGCCGACGCTCAAGCGCGGCGCACGTCACTTCCTAACCGCAGCCTAGGAATCTCTTCGGCCAGTTTTATCCCTGATGTGTCAATCGGGGATTGTGAGCGAGAAAAACCAGGGACTTTCCCCGATAGGCATATCACGTCTGAGCGTTTACTATTCTCGATCAAAACTGCGGACCAAACTGAAGATTTTTCCGATTTTGGGAGGATTTTTAAGAACTTGGCCCCCCAGATGCAACTGGAGCCCCGAGTCAGTCGAAATGAGGTCGCTGTTCTAAAGCGCCTCGTGAGGATGGTTCCTGGTTCCGCGCGGAACTGGGATTGCAGTTAATGCAGTTCAACAATTCAGCCACAACAAAACTTGAAAACAAAGCGTGCGCAGCGAAACAAGCTCGTTTTGCCGCTTGCCGACTAACAGAGAAAAAACTCATGAAAAATACCACCTACATCGCCCCATCGCTCCTCGGAGCGTCTCCCCGTTGCTCCCGTGCGTGGGCTCTCCTTCTGACCGCGGCCGCCATCCTGACGCTCCTGCTTTCAACAGCGAGCAGCAGCTTTGCCGGGAGCGCCAGATGGAAGGCAACTCCTGCCACCGGAGACTGGAACACCGCGGGCAACTGGACGGCAGGCGGCCCACCTAATGGCCCCGCGGACACGGCGACGTTTGCCACCTCCAATATAACTGGTGTCTCCCTCTCGGCCAATACGGAGGTCAACGGCATCGTGTTCAACGCGGGGGCGAGTGCCTTCACAATTACGGCCCCGCGTTTACGTTGACCATCAGCGGTGTGGGCATCACGAACAATTCAGCGATCACACAGAACCTTGTGGCTGCTATTGATGGAGCCGGCAACTTTGGAACGATAGCATTCACGAACAGCGCGACGGCGGGGAGCCTGACGGCCTTCACCAACAACGGCAGCGCGGTCAGCGGCGCATTCGGCGGCTTGGTCGATTTCTTCAACAGCTCGACCGCGGGCAGTGGCACCTTCACCAACAACGCCGGCGCGGTCGCCGACCTAACTGGTAACAGCCGCGGCACGACACAATTCCACGACACCTCGACCGCAGGCAATGGCACCTTTACCAACAACGGCAACGCGGTCGAAGACGCAGCCGGCGGCGGGACGGCCTTCAACGACACCTCGACCGCAGGCAATGGCATCATTACCAACAACGGCGGCGCGGTCAGCCAACCAGAGACGTTCGGCGCATTCAGCGGCGCCACGGATTTCTTAAGCAGCTCGACCGCGGGCAGTGGTACCTTCATCACGAACGGCGGCACCGTCAGCGGCGCATTCGGCGGCTTCGTGGATTTCTTCGACACCTCGACCGCGGGCAATGGCACCTTCACCACTAACGGCGGCGCGGTTATCGGCGCTAACCGCGGCCACCTCGATTTCTACAACACCTCAACCGCGAGCAATGCCACCTGATCGCCAACCCCGGTCCTGGCAGTGCCACAGATCGGGTGGGCGGTATTATTCGGTTTAATGATGATTCTACGGGCGGCGCGGCGCGCGTGGAAGTTTTCGGCAATGGCGCCGCCGGTGATACCACCAACGGAAACCTGGACATCAGCTATCACAACGCTCCGGGGGATGTGACGATCGGCTCTATCGAAGGAACCGGCGCTGTGTTCCTCGGGGCCTATAACCTAACTGTGGGCAGCAACAACCTGAGCACCACCTTTTCCGGCGTGGTCCAGGACGGAGGAAACCGAGGCGGCACCCTCGGCTCGTTCACAAAAATCGGCATGGGCAAACTAACCCTGAGCAAGGCGAGCACCTATACCGGAGGAACCACAGTTAGCCGGGGCACACTCCTGGTCACAAACAGAACCGGCTCGGCCACAGGCACTGGCGCGGTGCAGGTCAACAAAGGCACGCTCGGCGGCATCGGCAAAATCACCGGCGCGGTGACTGTCGGAACAGGAACCAGCTCGGGAGCAATCCTCTTACCCGGCAAGAGTGCGACTGCCCCCGGCATCCTAACTATCAACAGTGCTCTGACCTTCAACTCCCTCTCGACCTACAAATGCGTGTTGAACCGGAATACTCCCATCGCGGGGAAAATTACCGCTCTCGGTGTGACGATTAACAGCGGCGCGTCGTTTACCTTTGCCGATGTTGGCACTGGCACGCTCACAGTGGGCACAGTTTTCACTGTGATTAACAACACCTCGGCCAACCCGGTTTTCGGCACGTTCAGCAACCTGTCTGACGGCTCGGTCTTTACCAGCAACGGCAACAACTTCCAAGTCAGCTACGAAGGCGGCACCGGCAATGACCTGACCCTGACGGTTGTGCCTTAAGATCACATCGCGACTGGCGGGACACTCACAGGGCGCGCCCGGCAACGCAAACGGCAGAGTCTTACGTCGCTCTCAGCCTCCAGCATTATCGCGAGGAGCGCTACGGGGAATCAATCGCTGCCTGCCGAGCTGCTCTCGAACTTCGACCGAATTATGCCGAAGCATGGAACAACATCTGCACCGCCTACAATAAACTCGGTCGCTACGACGAAGCCGCAGCGGCCTGCGAACAGGCGTTACGCTACAAACCGGATTTGGAGTTGGCGCGCAACAATCTGCAATACGCTCGCAAGATGGCGAGGGCTTCCGCCAAATAGCGATCTCACCCCCCTCCGCCAGCCTTCGCTTGGAGCGAAGCACAAAGGGAAGGCTGCCACGCCGGAGTGAAACGAAGGCGGGCTTACTTCTCTAAAATTCCGTTCAGTCGCTCCAAGACTACGGCTTGGCAGGCCACAATTAATTTTCGATTTTCCATTGCCGATTGGCGCCCGTCAGCCGGACTCAGGATTGCGGGCTGGCCGAAGAAAAAAATGGGCCACTAACAGCGCAGAGAGAATTCCTAGAATTGCCGCGCAGACAACATCCGACAAATAATGCGCCGCGAGATATAGCCGCGAGAAGCCGATCAAGATTACGATTGGCAGGCACGCCAGACCTATTCGCCGGCTTGCGAGGAATAGAACTCCAAAAAACGCCGTCGATGCTCCAACGTGACCGGATGGAAATGCGTTGTATTTGGAGCTGAAGCGGTTCCAAACTTCTTCTGTTCTTACGGACGGACGGGCGCGACCTGTTGCGATTTCAATGCCGCGCCCGACTACGCCTGTAATTGCGAGGGCAATTAACATCGACAAAAAGATGCGCGTCCATTTTTTATTGCCGCGCCACCAGGCGACCCCGGCAAGAATGAGTCCAAGCGCAAAGTGTTCCGGCCAATCGCCGAATCGGCTCACGTTAACCATGAAATTGTGCATTACCCGGTTCCGATGCTGGGCCATGAAATCACTCACCGCGGTATCGAAGTGAAACGCCGTCGCGATGGCGACCGTGGCAATCATGATGCCCAGAAGCCAAGAAAAAACAGAGCTGCGCTTCACAAATAGGTTCCCGTCAGATTTGCCGCTGGCTATTTTGAGTGCGCCGTGTGAACTCCGCAACTCTGATGAATCACAACCAGGCGACGAACGCCGGTGTTCGCAATTACGCGCTCCTGTTCGTGGGCTGTGTTTTGTTTCACATCGCCGGCACATGGAATTTGCCGTTGATTGATCGCGACGAACCGCGTTTTGCTGAAGCATCGCGCGAGATGATTGAGCGCGGCGATTATGTCGTCCCCTACTTCAACAATCATCTCCGGTTTGATAAGCCTCCCCTCACCTACTGGGCGCAGATCGCCAGTTACAAGGTTTTTGGCGAGAACGATTTTGCGGCTCGTTTTCCATCGACAATCGCCGCCGCCTTGACTGCATTGTCCATCTTCGCCTGGGGCTCGCGCCTTCGGTCGCCGCGACGACCTTCGGCGTCGCAGGCGCGCGTTGGCACGGCCAGAGTTGGATGGTGGTCGGCAATCATTTTCACGCTCTCGCTGCAAACATTTCTTCACGCGAAAGCCGCCGTGGCTGACATGTGGCTGGTTTTATTTGTCACCCTGGCGCATTGGGCGGGGTATGAACTAATTCAACTTTCAACGCTCAACGCTCAACGCTCAACGCCCAATACAGAGGAAACAGACCAAACATCAAATATCAAACATCAAACATCTCTCGGGTGGTGGATCACGTTTTACGTCGCGCTCGCGTTCGGTTTCCTGGCGAAAGGTCCGATCGCGTGGATACCAATCTTAACCGTTGGATCGACTTTTTTTTTCGTCCGCGAAACACAGCTCGGCACGCGTTTTAGGTTTGTGCGCGGAATCTTGCTTATGCTCTCGATCGTCGCAGTCTGGGGAATTCCGGCACTAATTCAGACGCAGGGACAATTTTTCAGTGTGGGAATTGGTCAACACGTTATCGGTCGCTCGCTTGCCACGATGGAAGGTCATGGTGCGAATTCTTTTGGAACGTATCTCCTGCTCCTGCCTTTTTATTTTGTAACGATCTTTCTAAGTTTTTTTCCGTGGTCGATCAAACTGCCGTGGTTGATCCCGAAGCTGTTGGGTGAAAACAAGGCCGGGATTATCCGCCTTCGCCAATCCAGCCGTCGCAGCCGCTTCGGCGGAGTAGGCGGCGACGTCGGACAAGCCGACCCCGGCTACAACGAGAGCGATAAGATTGACAATTACCTTCTCATTGGCGCGGGAATCATTTTCGTCATCTTCACGCTCGTAAAAACCAAGCTGCCGCATTACACCCTGCCGGCGTTTCCGTTGCTCGCTCTTTTGCTTGCACGCAGGCTCGCCGCGGAAAACGCGTCACGTTTCTTCAGAAATTGCGTTCTTGCATCGGCTCCGGCCTATCTTGCAATTGCTCTTATCGTTCCGCCGTTCGTCTCGCGGTTTTTCCCGGCCTATCAGCTTTTCCAGGAATCGCGAGCCTATCTGCAACCGGATATGCAATTTGCCTCGGTCGATTTTGAGGAGCCAAGCCTGGTCTGGTATTTTCGCAGCCGAGTGCACGGTTTTCTCGTGCCATTAAACAATCGCCGCGCCGCGGAATTCATGCAGAGCTCGGGGCCGCGCTTTGTGGTTCTGCCAACTTCGATTGCCGGAACGCTTTTCGCGGAGCATCCTGAGAACTTGAAGATGTTTTCAACCCACGGCTTCAACATCGCCAAGGGTAAACGCATTGATCTTACACTCGTGCTCAAACCCGAGTGACAGAATTTGACGACTCAACGATTTAAACGTTGTAACCTTGTAACATCCCGTGATCACCTTTCTTGACGGCAAACTCACCAGCGCTTTGCCTACCCAGGCGATTGTCGATGTCGGCGGGGTTGGCTACGAAGTTTTCATTCCCCTCTCGAGTTACGATAAACTTCCAGCCGTTGGTCAACCCATTCGTATTCTTACTCATTTGGCCGTTCGCGAAGACGCGCACGTGCTCTACGGCTTTATGACTGAGACGGAGCGCGATCTTTTCCGGTTGCTCGTAAATAATGTCAGCGGAATCGGGCCGAAGCTTGCTCTCGCGGTATTGAGCGGAATGAGTGTGAATAATTTCAAGGCTGCTGTCGTGAATTCCGATGTCGCGTCGCTTTCGAAAATCAGCGGCTTGGGGAAAAAGACGGCCGAGCGAATTATCTTAGAATTGAAGGACAAGCTGGGGGTGGCTGCGGCTTGGGAAGCGGCAAGCGCAATGCATGCGCCCACGCCCGAGCAGGAGCAAGCGAATGAAGCGGTGCTCGCATTGATCGCGCTCGGCTACAAACAAATCGACGCGCACAAGGCGGTGCGCGACTTGCAGGAAAAGGGCGAAGCAAAGTCGGCGGAAGAACTGGTGAAACTGTTCCTCAAACGCATGGCCGCTGGAAGATAAATCGATGTTTGATGTTTGATGTGTATCCGAGAAATAGCGCTGAATTGAAATCAAACCTCAAACCTCAAACCTCAAACGTTGGGTCCATCGCCGAAAGCGAGCAACTGGAAGCGATCCGCGCTGCCTTTCCTACGGAGGGTCTCTTTGCCGAGAAGGATTGGCTGCTTTCGCCCGATGCCTTTCCGATCGAAGAGAAATTTCTCGCCGAGCTCGAGCAGCTTGGACATCGCTTGTTCGTTTTTCAGCGCGCCTGCAACCAGCTCTACCAATTGAGCGTCAAAGGCAAACAGCCCGCTTGGATAGCGCGCTACCTCGACGCGGGCAAGCCAGCGGAGTTGATCGAGTTTTCGCGACGCAAAGAAATTCGCGACGATTTGCCTCGGGTGATCCGGCCCGATCTGATTTTGACAGAGCAGGGTTACATCATTGCTGAAATCGATTCCGTGCCGGGAGGAATCGGATTAACCAGTTGGCTTAACCAGACATATTCGGCATTCGACACCGAGATCATCGGCGGCGCGGAGGGAATGCTTGATGGATTTAAAAGTGTTCTGCCGGATGGCGGCGACATTGTCATTTCTCAGGAGGCGGCCACCTACCGGCCCGAGATGGAATGGACCGCCGCGCAGCTGAATCAGCATTCAACATCCCAATCCTGGCGCGTGGTCGCGGCCGAAAACTACGAGCCGCAAGATGGACGCGCAGTCTATCGATTCTTCGAATTGTTTGATTTGCCCAACATTCCCGAAATTGACAAGACACTGCGCGCGAATGCCGAGGGACGCATCACCATCACCCCGCCCATCAAGCCGTATCTCGAAGAGAAAATGTGGTTCGCACTTTTTTGGATGCAACCCCTGCGCGAATTTTGGCGCCGCGAATTGGGCGAAAAGTATTTTTTAAAGTTACAGCAGGTCATCCCCTACTCCTGGCTCCTTGATCCGGCACCATTGCCGCAACACGCCGTCATCCCACGCCTGGAGATTCACGATTGGCGGGAGGCCGCCAGGTTCAGCCAGAAAGATCGGGAACTTCTTTTGAAGGTAAGCGGATTTTCCCCCCTCGGTTGGGGCAGCCGGGGCATCGCGCTCGGCGCCGATTTGCCGCACGCCGAGTGGGAGCGCAGAATCGACAATGCGCTCGCAACATTCGAATCGTCGCCCACGATTTTGCAGCGGTTTCATAAGGGCCGGCTTTTCGAACATCGCTATTGGCACGCTGAAACTGACGAATTAAAAATGCTGAAAGGACGCGTCCGGCTTTGTCCTTACTTTTTCGTAGAGGGCGATCGCGTGAAATTGCGCGGCGCTCTCGCCACTATCGTGCCGGCAGATAAAAAATTTCTGCACGGAATGCGCGATGCTATTCTTGTGCCGTCGCGGGTCGGAGCTTAGCTGCACGCGCGCAATTCCACCTAATGAATCTTCAAACCGACACAAGCCAATTCGAGCCGCCAAAGACTGAGACGGCGTGGAGTCGTATCAAAAAAGCGCTCGGCCCAGTCGCGGTCGTTGGTGTCTTGATCGCGAAATTTTTCACGAAACTGAAGTTTGTCCTCCTCCCGCTCCTGAAGTTCCTGCCGATCCTGCTCAAGTCGGGCGGCACCATGCTGCTGATGGTCTGGGTTTACACTCAGCTGTGGGGCTGGCAATTCGCGCTTGGCTTTGTCGTCCTGTTGTTCGTGCACGAAACAGGTCATTTGCTGGTCGCAAAGAAATTCGGTCTTAAAGTCGGCGCGCCGGTTTTTATTCCGTTCATGGGCGCGTTCATCGCGCTCAAAGACGCGCCGCGCAACGCATGGATGGAGGCATGTGTGGGTATCGGCGGCCCGATGCTGGGCACGCTTGGCGCGTTGCTGTGCAATTCGCTCGGCGAAGTCTTCCACGCGCCACTTTTTATCGCGCTCGCCTGGTTTGGCTATTTCCTGAACCTCTTCAATCTGACGCCGGTCGGGATGCTCGATGGCGGGCGGATCGTGACTGCATTGTCGCGCTGGCTTTGGCTGCCGGGATTCGCGTTGCTACTTTGGTTCGGGTGGAAGTATCCGAACTTTATTGTCTGGCTGATCGTGCTTCTGTCGCTGCCCCGGATTTATTCGTTGTTCCGCAAACGAACCGAAGAAGAGCAACGTTATTTCGAAGTCACGCCATCGCAGCGCTGGACGATGTCGGTATTATATTTCGGTTTGATTGCCGTGCTGATCTTCGGGATGCACGTCGCGCAGCAGGATTTGAACAAGCACGGCGTCCGCGCTCACGGCCACGGACAGGATACGCTGGTGCAATAACCGCCGACTCCTCACCGCTTTTCCCGCCGGCTGGCCTGAAAAACCTGACTGCTTAAAGAGTCAAGTTTGCGGGCGCATGCTGGAGACTCTGAAGACGCGGTCGGGATCGAGGCGGATTTTTTGCAGGATCGACAGGAAACGTTTGTCCGAGCGCAGCGGCGCGAACTCGGGAGCAATGCCGACCGTGTGCAACGACGACGAATGCTCCTCGTACGCGGTTTCCAATTCGCGGAGGGCTGCGTCATGTGCTTGCAGCGCCACGTGCACATGCGCAATCGCATCGCCCGGTGTGTAGCCCCCGCGGGTCGCAACGGCTGCCTCCAGCGTTTCCTGCGCTTCCTTGCGTCGGTTCATCCGCGCGTAGGTAATCGCGAGACCAAACGCCACTCTGCCGCTGAGATTCTCCGCTTTTTTATACAATGCGATCGCGTCATTGAAGCGACCCATCTCGCGATACAGCGCCGCCAGCAGCGGCTCGCCATGGATGAAAGCAGGATCGAGTTGCAACGCGCGTTCGCCGGCTGCAATCGCTTCGTCGTAGAGGCCAAAGTACCGATAGAGCTCACAGGCAAAATTGTTCACCCAAAGCGACGCCGGATCGATCTTCGCCGTGCGCCGCAAATAAGTGAGCGCTTCTTCGCGTTCGCCGCGAACGGCCCAAAACGCGGCCGAGAAATAATTCGAAGGCGTCGATTTCGGATCAAGTTCGACCGCGCGGCAAAATTCACGGGCTGCTCCGTCCATGTCCCAGTCGAGGATCCGTTTCGCTTCGCCGAGATAAACATGCGCCTCGGCATCGTCGTTGTCGATCTTGAGCGCGTTGGTCGCGGCCTCGTGCACTTTCGGGTAAGCCTCCAGGGGTGGCACGTACGCATCCGCCAGCCACAACCACGCCTTGGCGATTCCCGTCCACGGGCGACTAAACTGCGGATCTTTCTCCAGCGCGCGCTGAAAATAGTGCAGACTTCGTCGCAACGCCTCCTCGGTACTTTTGTCCGAATAAAAGAGGCCCTGCAAATAAGCGTCGTAGGCGTCGGTGCTGCGGGACGGCGTTGGCGCGGAAATATCGAATTGCAACTTGAGCGCATCGACAATCGAGCGCGTGATCTCGTCCTGCACCGCAAAAATTCCCTGCAGCTCGCGCTCGAATGTGTCCGTCCAAATGGTGAACCCATCGCAGGCATCGATCAATTCTGCCATCACCCGGACGCGGTTGCCCTCGCGCCGGACGCTGCCTTCGAGCACGTGGCACACACTTAACTTTTCCGCGATCTCGCTCAGGTCGGCCTCTTTGCCTTTGAACCAAAACGAAGACCGTCGCGCGGCTACGCGCAGGCCATCTACTTTTGCCAGCGCGGTGAGGATTTCTTCGGCGATGCCGTCGCCAAAATAATCCTGATCCGCTGCCGAACTCAGATCGTTGAAGGGCAACACCGCGATCGATCGCGTCTGCGATGTCGATTTTAACAAGAGATCCTGCTGTGCTTGCTTGAGTTTTGCCGGCAACTCCGGGTTCCCGACTTCATCGGTATAAAGATTGACCACATATATCCCGACGCCGTGCTTTGCGCTGTACTCGCCAAGATCATGAAGGTACGGACGCCAGAACCGGGCCTGAGCCAGATCTTCCGCCACTCGCTTGGAGAGAAGGATATGGCCGGCGTCGCCGCAATCCATCACTCGCTGGGCAATGTTAATTCCAGCGCCCGCCACGTTCGTTCGGTCGTTTACGTCTTGTACTTGATTGACCGGGCCGCTGTGGATGCCCATGCGCAGCCGAATGTGCGGCGATTCCTTGAGCGCCTGGCTGATCTCAATCGCGCAGCGAACCGGCGTCTCGGGACTATTGAAAAAGACGAGCGCCATTCCATCGCCCGTGGGAATTCGGATCAACCTGCCAGCTGCTTCCGCGGACTGCACCTGTTGCGTTTCTTTGACGATCTCACTGAGTCGTTCCTGGAGCTCCCGCTGTTCATCCAAAAGCAGCTTCGAATAACCAACCATGTCCATAAACAGGACGTGCCCAATTTCCAACTGAACATTCGTTTTAGAATCCTCAGTCATATCACTTCAGCTTGGCAAAAATAGCTTTTGAGGCATTGCTTGAACAATGCGATTAAGCCTCGCATTTCACTCATCATTGGCAATTGGAAGATTGACGTTTGACAGCGACGACGGTCCGACAGTATCGATTTAAAATGAACCAAACAACAAACGACGGCGAAAAGATGGAGAGACAAATGTGGGAGGACATCGAGGCGAAGAATTGGAAAGCAGTGGAAGGTAAAATCGCCGAAGGTTTTCAGTCTGTGCATCCGGATGGAACCCGCGATCAGGCCGGTGAAATATCGTTGATAAAAAATCTGAATGTCGGAAAGACGGCGTTGAGCGATTTTAAATCGACCGCGAACGGCGATAATATTGTGGTCACCTATATGATTTCGGCGCAAGAAACGATCGACTTGGAACGATTGCCGACGAAACCCGCGCCGCGTCTGAGTGTCTGGAAAAAAGCGGCAAACGGCTGGCAATGGATTTGTCACGCCAACCTTACGCCAATTCCGTAGGACCGCCGTCTACCCATCTCATCAGCAATCAAGAGAATTTGGCAGGGTGCGAGCCTCCTTCGCCTTAGCAGGCTTGGCTGCGGCGAACCGTTGGACGCGCCGAACCAGACAGATGCCGGGCGCCGAGTGCGCGTCGCTACAATTTGTGAGTTACAGGTTGTGCCGCTTGAACTCGGCAAAGGATTTTTTCGGATTCACGGCAGCGGTTGTTCGATCAATTTTGTGAAGCGCGGATCGCTCCGAGTTGCGTCCCATTCCCAACGATATTTCAGGTCGTTGACCGTGATGCTGTAATCGACGCTGTCCGCCGCGCCCGGAGTTTTGAGTAAACGCTCGATTAATGGAATGGCTAGATCATTTTCACCGACACGCGCATAGATCAATGCGAGATAGCAATTCATTATTGCGCCATCGACGGCGTCTTTGGATTCCGGTTTCAGTTCAACGGCGCGCCGGCCTTCCCGAATCGCCTCATCCTTGCGGCCCATAA
>WNFY01002005.1_pt1 | contig 19346 bp, 21 predicted proteins | sample 5400091 | NCBI WGS metagenome assembly WNFY01 (sample SAMN13153364, study PRJNA577476) | soil metagenome | isolation source: 60 cm soil or saprolite under grassland replicate 1 | place: USA:California | collected 2016-06-15
ACCCACGTGATAGCAAGCAACAGCGGCACCATGACCAGACAATAGCGAGTGCTTGCTCAAGTAACCTGCCGAGCCGAAGAAGCAGCCATATTTGGCAACCAGCCGTCACGCTTCACCGCATGGCGGCTTTTTGTTTGAAATCCGCTTCCCAAAGAGAGCGCACTGGCAAATCAACCGCGGATTGCGCGGATAAAACGGATTAGCTGTAGAGGCGGCGGGGCTTGCCCTGACCTTGTCCCCGTGACTCCAATGCGGCAGCAGCTCGGTCACTCTTTGCGGAGAGGTCGAAGGCGTATCCATAACCTCTTTTTCGTATCCTACCGCGCCCTAAAAAGTTTCTGCACGCGGAAGCGTCTCCGAAAAATTTCAATTTAGATGATCACTTTTGATCGGTCTTTCTTGTTTATAACAATGAAAGGCAAACTATGAAAACCAAAACGAAAGAGATGACACCTACCCCAGGCATAAACAAAACCGGGCGGACTCGGCTTGTAGCCATCTTCCTCTGGCCCTTGCTCCTAGCCCTTCTGATCCTTCCACAAATGTTGCAGGCGCAGTGGACCGCGACTGTCGGTGCCCAGACCGACGACAAAGGAATTCAGGCTCTGGCTTTTCTGCCCAATGAAATCTGGATTCACGCCGGAGACAGAATCACTTGGACATGGCAAGCGGACGAGACGCACACCGTGACTTTTCTCAGGGCCGCCCAGGTGCGCCCTGATTTCCATGTGGGGTGCCCGGGCTTTTCGAGTGACCCTGCCATCTTCGATGGTTCGACTTGCGTCACCACACCCGAGATGGGGAAGGGGCAGACTTTCACTGTAATTTTTCCGACTGCCGGAAATTTCAAGCTCGTTTGCCTGATCCATGCAAATATGGATGGACGGATTCACGTTCTCCCGGTGAGCGAGCCGCTGCCTCACACTCAGGCGTTCTACGACGAGCAGGCGGCGAGTCACAGCCACGAATTGCTTTCCGATGGCCGAAAGATGAAACCGCTGCATGTCCCTAACTCACCACTGGGAGTCACGGCGGGGATCGCAGAGATTACAGGAACGGCGGGCGGCACCGAAACCATCGCGGCTGTGCGCTTTTCCCACGAGAATATCGAAATCCATGCCGGTCAAACGGTCGAATGGGATGCCCAGGGCCCACTCCACCCGCATACCATTACCTTCGGGCAGGAGCCGGTTGACCTCATGAATCCTTCCCCCGACGTAACGGTTGATCCGGATGGGGCCCGGCACGCCATCATCGCTTCCACTTCCGACAGCACCCACTCGGGGTTCATCATTCAGGCGTTTCAAGAACGGCGCGGGCTGCCACAGTTGCCCCTTGGCGTGACACGTTTCCGCGTCACTTTCCCGAACCCCGGAATCTTCCCTTACATCTGCGCACTGCATGACGAGATGGGCATGGTTGGGCAGGTGACTGTCACTCCCTAAGAGAATTGTTTTGTGAGCAGCCTTCCTAAACAAGAACAGCGACAAAAGAAATACTCGTTGAGCACGGCATTGTCGCCGTGACTCCAGTGCGCCAGGAGTTGGCTCACTCCCTGCGGAGAGACCTAAGGCGTACCCATAAGTTCTGCTTCAAATCCTATCGCCTTCAAAAGTTTTGTACACGCGGAAGCTTCTCGGAAAAATCTTAACTAGATGATCACTTTGATCGCTCTTTCTTGCTTATAGCAATGGAAGGCGGCCAACCCAAAAAAATAACATGAAACTTCAAAACTTAATTCACATTCTGATCGGGATGGCCTGCATTGGGCTTTTGCCAAAAGCGCAAGCGGTTATCCCGGCGCCCGATGGCGGTTATCCCGGAGGCAACACCGCGGAGGGGCAAAGCGCCCTTTTAAGTCTCACCACAGGCGGTTACAATACGGCAGTTGGTTTCTTTTCGCTCACGAGCGATACAGCTGGCGCGTTTAACACAGCTATTGGCGCTGGGACGCTTCTTGCCAACACGGGAGATAACAACACGGCCACCGGCACTGGAGCGCTTTTAAGCAACAACATCGGCGGCTTCAACACGGCTGATGGAACGTTCGCCCTTTTTAGCAACACCACCGGCGTCGGTAACACGGCCATCGGGTATCAGGCGCTCGCTGCCAACACAACCGGCGGCGCAAATACGGCCATTGGCGATTTAGCGCTCCGCAATAACACTATCGGCGAGAACAACATCGCATTGGGCGTGAATGTCGGTTACAGCGTCACCACGGCGAACAATGTTATCTGTATCGGCGCTAATCTCACAGGCGCGAACGTGAGCAACAGCACTTGGATCGCCAATGTCTATGGTGTCATGACGCAAAGCGGCACTGCGGCGCCAGTCATCGTGTCCGACACCGGCCAGCTGGGCACAGCGGCCTCCTCAGAGCGATTCAAGAAGGACATTGCCACCATGGACAAAGCCAGTGAAATTATTCTGTCACTCAGACCGGTGACCTTCCACTACAGGAGCGACGCTATAGAAACACCGCAATTTGGTTTGATCGCCGAAGAAGTCGCAAAGGTGAATCCCGCACTGGTGCTGCCCGATAAAGGAGGTAAACCGTACACGGTCCGTTACGACGCCATAAACGCGATGTTGCTCAACGAGTTTCTCAAAGAGCACCGCGCGTTTCTAAAAGAGCAGCGACAGGTTGAGGAGCAAGAGGCCACTATCTCGCAACTCAAATCAACGGTAGCCCACCAAGAGAAAGGAATGGAAGCATTGGCGGCAAGTGTGAGAGAACAGGCGTTGCAAATTCAGAATGTCAGCGCGCAAATCGAGCTGAATAAACCCGCGCCGCAAGTGGTCCTCAAGAATCGGTGAAGCCGCTACAGGCCGTGCGGTTGCTGCGTGCCCGGGACGCCCTAGCCCGGCTGATTGCGATCATAAGGAATAATGTCGTCCCATTCGTCAGCGGACGAACGCGCCACGAAGGCGACCACCGGCTCGGTGTCGCTCATGTTGAATACTTCGTGTGGCACACCGGGCTTGATGTAGATGAAATCGCCGGCCTCATTCTCGATCACTTGTTTCAGCCCGGCTCCGAATTCGTGGCGCACTTTGCCTTCGATGATGTAGAGAATTACTTCAAAGCCGATATGAATGTGCGCATAAGCGACGCCTCCTGGCGGAATGGTGGCGATGTTGGCCGACAGATTGGCTGTACCCACATTCTTGCGTGACATGCCCTGTTTGTAATGGATGCCATTCCAATCGCGTCGCCCGCCGCCACCGCGAATCGTTAGAATTCCGTCATGATCTTCGACGGCGCTGATGTCGATCGTTTCTTTGTGACTCTTCATCAGCTAAAACGTCCAACGCTCACTGCCGAACGTCCAATCTCGAATTTCATAGATCTGAGCGCGCGCGATTTTTTTCTAGGACGACGAGGGCGATTCCGCCCAAGATCGCAAGGGAGGCAAGCAGATAACGCAAAGTAAGCGGCTCGCCGAGCAATAGGATTCCGCCAGCGGCGGCGAGAACCGGGACGCTAAGTTGAACAGTAGCAGCGCTGGCACCTTTCAGGCTCGGCAGCACGCTATACCAAATCACATAACCAAGACCTGATGTGACCGCGCCAGAGATTATTGCGTAAATGACTCCGGCCAGATCGAGATCTAACCATCGGAGGAAAATGATGCTGAGAGCAGCCGCAAAGGGAACTGCCCGTACAAAATTACCGGTGGTCGCAGTGACAGCATTTTTCTCTCTCTTGCCGCGCAACGAATAAACACCCCAGGCAACGCCGGCTCCTAGCATCAGAATTGAACCAAGTAAGGGCGGAGCGGAAAGTCCGGGAAACAGAAGCACGACAAGTCCTGTCATCGCTACGATTAGGCCGAGAATTTGAATTGCGCGCAAACATTCGCCTTTGTGCAAACCCCAAAGGATCATCGTTGCCTGCACGGCGCCGAACAGCAGTAGCGCGCCAGTCCCTGCTGCGACAGCGACGTAGGCGAATGAAAAACCGGCCGCGTAAAGGAGGAGTGCGAGCGCGGAAATCCAGTTACCACCAACTCCACCGCTCCGCGTGGTTCGTATCATTCGTCGCAAATTCATAGCAAGCCAGAGCACAACCGCCCCAGAAAAAACGCGAACGAACGTAAACGAAGCGGCGTCAATGCTCGTTTGTTTCAACGCTGCGCGACAGAGAAGCGAATTGCTAGCGAACGCGATCATCGCCGCCAAGGTCAGGATAGGAACTCGCGCGCTCAAAGAAAAAGGATTTGCGTAAACCGGAGAGACGTTAGTTACGAGGACGCACGCCACCGAGTTCGGCATATCGCGGACACGTCACAAGGTGATCGTTGACCATGCCGGTTGCTTGCATGAATGCGTAGCAGATCGTTGAGCCGACGAATTTGAATCCGCGTCGCAACAGATCGCGGCTCATAGCATCGGATTCGGCGGTGCGCGCGGGTACGTCAGCCAACGTGCGCCAACGATTCTGGACCGGCTCGCTGCCAACGAAGGTCCAGCGATAAGCGTCGAAAGTTCCGAATTCTTTTTTGACCTCGAGGAACCTTTTCGCGTTCTCGATTGTGGCTGCGATTTTCAAGCGATTCCGCACGACCCCATCGTTGCGGAGCAACCGCTGAACGTCGCGCTTGCCGTAGCGCGCGATTTTTTCCGGGCGAAATCTATCGAGGGCTTTTCGGTAGTTCTCGCGTTTTTTCAAAATGGTATTCCAGCTCAATCCCGCTTGCGCGCCTTCCAGAATGAGGAACTCGAAGAGCACTCGATCGTTGTGTACAGGAACGCCCCATTCCTCATCGTGATAAGTAATGGCCGGTTCAGTCGTGGCCCAGGCACAACGCGGCATAATGTTGAGACTACATCAGAGCGCGAGTTGTAGCCACGGCGCTGTGCGCCGTCCACGAGTTGTGAACTTCTTGGAGCCGGCCACAGGCCGGTGGCTACAACAAGGGCGCGAGCAGCTGGGCCCGACCTCAATCCGATCCGAACTTTGGCTTCTTAGACGAAACTTTTTTGTAGATGCCTTCGGCGCTGACGTTGTGGCCAAATCCGCAAATGCCGGTTTGCGTGACGACCAGTTTGCTGCCGGTGAATTTTAGCGTGATCTGGCATTCCTCTTCCGCCCCTTCAGGTTTGAAGAGGGCAGTGTCGCCTTCGATTGTCGCGACGCCGTTGCCTTCGCCCTCGTTGGCAGTTGGCCCCTGCGGCGTTTTGTATTCGTAAACGCCCGAAAATTCCACCTGAAGACGCTGTTTACCGAGCGCCCAGATCTTGAATTCTCCGCCTTTGGTTTTCCAGGTGCCGTTGACTTGAGCGGCCGTGACACTCTTATCACTGTCGGCGTGTGACGTTGCAATTGACGCAGCTGCAAAGCACAACAGGAAGGTTCGCGTTTTCATAAATCTTCGCCGTAGCGAGCGTGACAAACTGCCAATCTGCGATCAAGCTTATTGCTCCTCCTTGTTGCACGATTTGGAAATCAAACGGACCTTCATTCGAAGGTAGGGTTTCAAAGTGACAGAACAAATCATCGAGAAACGCCGACTTGCTTCGCCCGCGGCGACGCCGCAGGCGCTGGCCTGGGACAGCCGGAACAAGACGTTGTGGATGGGTTCACGCGATCTGCGCCGAATCTATGCGATCGATCCGGAGAATGGGACCGTCTTGAAACAACAAGAAACGCCCGGCATTCCGTGGGCTGCGGTTGTCTTAAACGGCGAACTGCGCTTTACCATCGGCGAAGGCGCGGATGACGATCGTTACATTTATCGCTACACACCTGAGAGTGGATTTTCGAAAATATTCGCGTGCCCGGAATTTACTGGATCGTATCTCAGCTTCGATGGGAGAAATCTTTATCTAAGTCAATGGTACAAGCATCGGATACTGAAGTTCGACGAAAACGGCAATGTTATCCGTGAGATCGACGTCGGTGGTGAAATCTGCGGTCACGCCTTTGCCGATGCCTGGATCTACCTGTTGCGCGGAAAGGAACAACCAAATGAGAATTGGCGAATCGCACGACTCGATCCGAAAGAGAAAACGCCGGAGGCTGAAGATATCGCCATAGTCCCGTTCGCGTGTCGCTCGCTTGCTTTCGATGGCGAACTGTTTTGGTCGAATCATCGCGCAAAAGATACAATCATCTCGTTTGCTCTTCCGAATTGATTTGCGCTCGCCGTAGACCAAGCCGCGGAAAAACTTAGCTACTCCGCAATTGGTTCGAACCCGGCGAACATCTCTTTTGCTTCAGCAAGCGTATTTAGCGGTACGCAATCGCAGATCGCGAAGAATTTGTTCCACATCGCGAGCACATTTGGATTCTTATGGGCGGCGTCGATCGCTTCCTGCGATTTCCATTCCGAGACTTCGACGATGGTGCTGTCGCGTGCGCGCATAATCGCCGGCTTGCGATCGGTAACGAGATTTTCTTTCCGGAGGGTCGGGACGCGATTCCGCACCAGCTCGAGCAGTTGTTTTTCTTTTCGCGGCTTCGGCCGATACGCAACGATGACAATGATGCCTTGCATAACGCTGATCTATACCGAAAGCAGTTTGCTTCCAAGTAACATAGACGGGACGCTAACAGCGTCCCCTACAGTCCTGGGTCTGAGTTGAGGAAATTGCGCGCCTGTTTGTCGGACATTATAGCGTTGCTTTTGCAGCTAAGAGTGAGCGAAACAGAATTCCGCTGTGGGTTTTGTTTATCGCTGTCCAGTTTCTCGATTACATCTGGGCGACGCTGGTGCTGCTGGGGATTGAAAAGCTGCGCGTGATCAAAGGTTTCACCGCGGGTAGCATGCTCGATTCGTATTTCCATCCGTATTCCCACAGTTTGGTCGCAGCGATCGCGTGGTCAGTCGTTGCCGCTCTCATTTACAAAGCAATCTGTAGCCGACACGGCCGCCTCTACAGCAGTCAGCGCCTTTGCTCATAGGCGCGGCTGTTTTCTCACATTGGTTTCTCGATCTCATCGCGCATCCTCGCGATCTTGCGATCTACGACAACACGTGGAAAGTCGGTTTTGGTTTGTGGAATTATCGGGATCCGGAGTTTGCATTGGAAATCGCGCTCCTGGCCATCGGGATCATTCTTTATCTGGTGCGCAATGTGATGCCGACAATTCGCAAATTGGCGACAGTCGGCTTTGGAATTGCTTTGGTTATCGTCCAGATCGGCGACACGTTCGTGCCGCGTTCACCGTTAACTGATAAGGCGACTGCAATGGGCGTTTGGATCTTTTACACTTTGTTCGTCGCTATTGCGTTCCTGGTGGAGAAGATCGGGCGCCAGCGACAAATTAATGCGCCGTGATCGTGATCATCTTCGGTGTCTCCGGCTCTGGAAAAACCACATTGGGCAAGCTGCTCGCTCACGAACTCGGTTGGCGGTTCTATGAGGCGGATGATTTTCATTCGCAGGCGAATGTTAAAAAAATGCGCGTGGGCGTTCCGCTGACGGATGAAGATCGATTGCCGTGGCTGGAGAAATTGCGCGAGTCGATTGAGCGATGTGTTGAATCGCATGTCAACGCGGTGCTGGCCTGCTCCGCGTTGAAACGAGCATATCGAGAGCCTCTGCGCGCCAGCGCGGATGTGAAGTTCGTTTTCCTTCGCGGAGATTATGCGCTCATCGCAAAGCAACTCCGTCACCGGCGTGGTCATTTCATGAATCCGACGTTGCTGCAAAGTCAGTTTGCCGATTTGGAAGAACCGAAACCGGATGAGGACACGCTAACAATCGAGTTGGGCCGACCGCCGAAAGAACTCGTAGAAAAGATCAAGGCGAAGCTGGGCCTTGATAAAGATTGTCGCTTTCGACGTTGAAAATGCGATTCCAACGAGCGCGCTAGCCCCGCACAAACCATATTCGCGAGAGGCACCGCCAGGTCTGCCCTTTACATGGGATGCCAAAAACAATCCGCAGCGGCCTGAATTTACCCTTACAACCGAGCTTGGTGACATCGATTTGCTTGGCGAAACCGCTCGCCGTGAAACGTACAGCGATTTGTTGCCTCATTCGTTCGACGTCGATGCTTTTGGAGTCCAGTTCAAGTGTGTCGATCTTCCGACGCTGATTCGCATTAAGGAAGCAGCAGGCAGAGCAAAAGATCGTGAAACGATCGCCGAACTCAGAGTTCTTCTGGAAGAGAGTGAGAAGAAACGAAGTTAAGCGTGTGCTGGTTTTCTAAGCGAAACCAGTTTGTTCACCAGCGTGTTAGTGCCTTTTTCCAAAAGCATTCCCCACGCGCTGAGGACAGCCAACGTTGGGATGCAAATCAACAGAAACATCCAGATCGGCACTTCGCGGATGCGAAGGCCGAGCCAGATGACATACGGCTGATGAATGAGATACAGACCGTATGAATAGAGTCCGACGAGCCCGAACAGTTTGGCTGGTCCTTGGAAGAGCGAAATGATTCCGGCGATGCCGACAATTTCCAGCATGCAACACGTGCCCGTGGCGAAATCGACAAAGATGTATTCGTACAGCCCATGATAAAGCTGCAGCGCCGCCGGATAGAGGATTAATCCGACGATGAACCCTGTCCCCCGAAGGAGAAACCATTCCACACGCGCGCTTGATTGGGCGTACCATATAGCGAGCGACATCCCGAGCGCGAACTCAGGCAACCGGCAAATCGCGAAACCGCCGAGGACCCACAAACCATTTTGTGGCCAGACTACGAGTAATATGTAGCGGCCGAAAAATCCTGCGGCACACGCGATGATCAAAAACGTCCATGGTCCAAGGCGGCGAGCTGTCCAAAAGAGCAGGGGAAAGATTAAATAAAACTGGATCAGCATGGAGAAGTACCACCACGCTGCGTTGAGGTACATGAAATTCATCTGGATATCGATGAAGCGGAGGCCAAGCAGGCTCAGAATGATGCGATCATCCACGGGCTCCAGACGCGCTACGAAAGGTGAAAGGAGATAAACCAAATGCGCGACCCAGTACATCGGATAAAGCCGCAGAAACCGTGCGCCATACCAGCCGCCCCACGCGACAGGACCCGATTCGACGTGTCGCATCGTCGATTGCATCAGCGTCCAGCCGCTTAGGATGATGAAAACGCCGACCGCATGGAACCCGAGTCCCGAGACTTTAAACCACACCAATCTTAGAACAGTCAGCGTGCTCGCGCCGAGGTTGCTCCAATCAGCTGGCGGAAGAACGCCGTGTTGGAAATACGTGCTGACAAAATGAAAGTATGCGACAAAGAGAATTGCCAGCCCCTTTGAAATATCGATCCAAACGAGCCGTTTCATCGCATCCGCTTAGCAGCGTGAAACTACCTTGGTCAAGGTTATGTTGATTAGCTCAATCCGGTCGCGGCCGCCTGCGATTCGGGAGCGCCAGTGCCATCCCGTCGTCGATATCTTGTCGAAAAGCGGACTGGAGTTTACTAGCCCGCTGATGAGCCGACCGTGGTGGCGGATCGGCTGGTGCTCCCGGCGAGCGCGAGGATCACGTCGGTTTTTGCGAGGGTGCCGATCAAGCGTTTCGTTGCCGAGTCATTCACCACCGGCAGCCGCTCGCCATCGTGTTGCCTGAAGCGGTCCAAGGCTTCAGTAAGTGACGCGTCAGGCCGGACGACCGGGATGGAATCGTGCAGGATATCCCCCGCGATGACGACTTTCGCGAGCTCCGGTGAGTTCAAGTAATCTTTGACGTCGTGTAGCGATACTGCGCCGACAAAGCGGCCATGATCGGTCACATAGAGGTAATTGAATCGGGTTGCGATGAATTTCTCGGCGATCTCCGAGAAGCCAGCCATGGGTGAAATGGTCAGCGGCTTTGGTTTCATGATATCGCGGACGTGAAGCTCCGCGAGCTGTTTGCGATAATCACCGGCCCCTTTTCGTTTCAGGGCTTCAGCATAAATCGACTGCTTCTCGATGCTGACTGAAGTGTAATAACCAACCACGCATGCGAGCATCAACGGAAGAATGATCTGATAATCGAGCGTGATCTCAAAAATCATGATGATGGCCATGATTGGCGCATGAGTGGCGGCGGCGAGAAATGCGCCCATACCGACAAGCGCAAATGCACTGGGATTGACCTGAAGATGACCGAGGACGTGCTGTGTGCCAGTGCCGAACAGAAATCCAAGGCTCGCGCCGACAAAAAGCGTTGGCGTGAAAACGCCCCCAACCGCGCCTGAGCCAAAAGTCGCGGTGGTGGCAAAAATTTTAAAAACAAGGATGACGGCGATGGTTTGCCAGATCCATTCGCCACGCAAAATCCCGCTTACTGTGCTGTAACCGTTACCGCAGACTTCTGGATGGAATACAGCCAGCGCACCTACGATTAAACCGCCGGCGCACATCTTCATGTAAACCGGCGCCGCGATGCGTCCCGCCCATTCTTCGCTCAAGCGCAGCAGCCGGATGAACCACGGCGCGAGCAGACCCGCACTGAGACCAAGCAACAGATACGGCACAATCTCCCAGTTATGGTTGAGCCGGAACGCCGGAATGGCGTAGAGCGGGTCCGCGCCCAGAAATGCACGCACAGTTAGCGTCGCGATGACCGATGAAAAAACGAGAGGCCCGAAGATTTCCATGGCCACGGAGCCAAGCACGATCTCGGCCACAAACACCGCTCCGGCAATTGGAGCATTGTAGGCGGAGGCGATACCCGCCGCGGCACCGCAGCCGACGAGCAAGCGCAGGCGTGGAGTGGACCATTTTCTGATCCGCCCGGCGAGTGAAGCCGCGAGCGACGAAAGTTGGACCAGCGGGCCCTCGCGCCCGATCGATCCACCGGAAGCGATTGTGAAAAGGGAGGAGAGACATTTGAGCAGCGTGCGTCGCGTGGCGATCTTTCCGTCGCCAAGCACCACGGCTTCCATGTAGTCGGTGGTTGTGACCTCCCCTCGCAATCGTGTGCCGAACTGAAGAATTGCGCCGGCCAGTAGTCCGCCGACTCCCGGAATGATCAGTCGAAGCCATACAGGCATTTGGGAAAAACTTTCGACCAAACCCGGTGACGAACTGCCGGTAAGAATTTTGTGAACAATGCTCGTCGCGACGCGGAACCCAATCGAGCAAACACCGCCGCAGAATCCGATGATACCCGACCAGATCAGTGTGACTTGAAGCTCGGTTGGCTGGAGCCGCTCTTGAAACCAGACCAGGAACTTCAGCCGCCGGAAGACCTTCAGACTCGAACCAGATGACTCAGTAATGGCGTTGCTCGAAGCCACCGTTATCAAGTTGGTGCAGGGCGGGAGACGTCAAGCCAGATAATGATCTTGCGCAGAGTGTCTCTTGTGGCTGCCATCGCCAGATCGCATCATTTCGTTTGCACCGTCGTACATCATTCTCGGAGCGGCGTGGTCCCCGGCGCAGGGTCATTGTTGCCGGTTTTATTGGCGGAATATCGATTTTCGCTTGCTACGCTGTTGCCTTTTTGATTACAGACCGCTTGATCACGTAGCCAATGCGATCCATGCGAATCTTTGCGCTTTTCATTGCAATCGTAACCGGGGCAACCGTCGCGCACGGAAATGTACCCATCATCGTTAACACCCCCAGTCACCAACGGGCGGCGATGGATCTATGTAGCAAAGCCAGCGAACAGCTAAGAAATGGTGATATTGCCGGTGCCAAGCGCAATGTGGATGCGGCGCTCCGAATCGATCCGAAATTGTGGCCAGGTCTTTACCTTCGCGCGCAGATTTTCAGAAAGGAGGGTAAATACGAACTCGCCATTCAGGATTGCAATGAAGCGCTCCGGCAATATCCAGGCTTGGTCGAGGCATCCCTGTTGCGTGCCAGTATCAAGGTGCGTCTTGGGAAATACGCGGAAGCGTTGAAGGAATTTAATTATCTGATCTCGCTCCACCCTCGACCTGTTACACTGGCTAGAGCGCTGAGCGATCGCGCGTGGTTTTACGCGACTTGCCCAGACTCATCGTTTCGCAATGGGCAACAAGCAGTCAAGGACGCAAAGGCCGCCTGCAGCATCATGCAGTGGAAAGATGAAGACATGATCGATACGCTTGCCGTTGCCTATGCTGAGGCTGGCGATTTTGATTCTGCTGTTCAGTATGTCTCACAAGCATTGGCTGCGAAGGGAATCTCTCCGGAAGACGCGAAGGTTTTTAGGGAGCACCTGGCTTGGTTTCAACAGCGCAAGCGGGTTCCAGTTTCAAGATAACATCGGTGATAGCCAAGACCGCAAAACAGAGGGAATCGGGATGCTGTTCTGGCGGTGCACGAACGACTAAAGTAGCGGAGTGAGACGCATCGTTTCGCTCTTGCCGGCAGCGACCGAGATCGCTGCTGCGCTTGGGCTGATGGACCAGGTCGTCGGCGTTTCGCATGAGTGCGATTTTCCAAAGGAAGCAAACGAACGGCCGCGCGTCACGCATTGTCCGGTGCACAATCAGCGGCTAACGAGCCGCGAAGTGGACGAATGGGTGCGGCGCGCGCTGCGCGAGAACGGCACAATCTACGTCATTGACCAACCGCTTCTACGCGAGCTGCGACCCGATGTGATCCTGACCCAAAAATTATGCGACGTGTGCGCAGTTGGTTACGGCACTGTCGCGAGACTCGCGAAAACGTTGCCGGGGCCGCCACAGGTGATCAATCTCGAGCCATCGGGCTTGTCGGATATTTTCGATGACATTCGACGTGTTGCCGAAGTTTGCGACGTGGCTGGTCGCGCGGATAAGGTCATCACGCAATTATCCGATCGAATTGAAGCAGTGCGGAGCCGCGCAAATGAAATTGTCCGTCGGCCGCGTTGCTTTTTGATGGAATGGATTGATCCACCATTCTGTTCGGGTCACTGGGGACCAGAGCTCGTGGAAATCGCGGGCGGTTACGACGCGTTAGGTTGCAAACATCAGCCATCTGCGCAAATCGAGTGGCAGGAAGTGCTTGATACGCAGCCCGACATCATCGTGCTCGCACTTTGCGGCTACGATATTGATCGCGCGCGCCGCGACTACGAGGTCCTTCGGCGATTGCCTGATTTCGATTCGCTTCCCGCGGCGCGCCGAGACCAAATCTATCTGGTGAACGCGAGCGCGTACTTCGCGCGACCAGGCCCGCGTATTGTCGACAGCGTAGAGATTCTCGCGGGGATCCTTCATCCAAGAGAGTTTCCCGACTTCGCTTCACGCGGACCTGACGACCCGCGCGTAATCCGCATCGTCTGAAAACAAATGTCGCCCGGGACGCGGGATTGAAAGCCTGTGGAGGCAGCCGTGTCAGATGCAAAGAATCTGTGGATCGCGGGCAACACGTCCGCTACTACAACGCAGCCTATTCGACGCTTCTTTTCGCGGATTCGGGTTGGTGCTCCGGCCAAACGGCGACAAGTGCCAGCGCGACAAGGATTCCCACCGACACTTCCAAGAAGCGGTGAAGCGCGATGATCCAGGCGGGGTTTGAACGGGGAATGAGCACGATAATTGCAAGCGTGATGCTCGCGTAACGATATGCAGTTTTCTCCATACGAAATGCGGCGCACAAAAGTCCCAGCACAAATACCGCGCCCGCGAACACAAAAAGATTTCCGGGGAAATAAGTTGCTACAAGCGCGCCAGCCAAAGCACCCAGCGCGGTAGCTGCAATGCGTTCGACCGAAATTAGCAAGGTCGCACCGAGTGTTGATTGCATCACGACAAGCGTTGCAATCGCAGACCAATAGGCCTCGGGAAATCCAAACAGACGCGCGACTGCGAGCGATATCGCCGCCGCAATGGCGGTTCGAATTGAATGTATGACGGATGGAAGGTTTTCCGGTTCCCATTTCCAAAGTTTCACAACAGCGATTCTTCACAGGTGCCTCAAGGCGGCAACATGAATCGCCACCCAGAGCGCGTTGTCATACAAATCTGCGTGAATAACGAAGTCTGTAGGGCACCTTGTGATATGCGGATTAGCGAAATGAATTGGATGATGGTGGAAGAATATCTGAAGCGCGATAACCGCGCAGTGTTGCCGCTTGGCTGCACAGAACAACACGCTTATCTGAGCCTGAGTGTGGATAGCATCCTGGCGGAACGGCTGGCGAATGAAGCCGCGGAGCCGTTGGGCGTGCCGGTGTTTCCAGTCCTGGCCTACGGCATTACGCCATACTTTCGCGCGTTTCCAGGAACGATCACGCTGCGTGTCGAAACGTACATGTCGATCCTGCGCGACGTTCTCGACGCCATGACGGAGCAGGGGTTCGGACGAATCCTGATCGTCAACGGCCATGGCGGCAACACGCCGGCACAAGGATTTATCGGCGAATGGATGGCCGATCATCCCGGCGTGCGCATCAAGTTTCACAACTGGTGGAACGCGCCGAAAGTTTGGGCACAGGTGCAGGCGATCGATCCCGTCGCTTCGCACGCATCGTGGATGGAAAATTTTCCATGGACTCGTTTGCCAAACGTCAAGATGCCACGTGAGCAGAAGCGGATGAGCGATGTGGAGAAATTGCGCCGGCTCGATCCAAAATCGCTGCGCGAATATCTCAACGACGGCAACTACGGCGGTTTCTATCAGCGCGACGACCAAGAGATGATGAAAATCTGGCGCACAGGGGTGGAAGAAACTCGCGCCTTACTCACCGAAGCGTGGGATTAAGAGGACGCCGATGATCGGTGCGCTTCGATTTCGGCTCCTGGATTGAAGCACTACAAAATTATCAGCGCGGCGAATCCCGTCGCGGCCTCGATAACAAGAAGCTACCGCACAGAGCGATGGAACCCGCCAGAGCCAATTCGCCGGGCCACCTCAGCGAAATATGGCCGAAGCGTTCAATGAGAGCGAGCACGCCAAATGCCATCAGCGCCAAGACGGCAAACGCTGCAACCGCTTTGACGAGCCTGAGAACCCTTCCTCCACGGATGTAACTCTCGATCCCGGACACAACCACATGGATCGCCACAACGATTCCGAGAACCTGCCAGCCGGCCAACTTCACATCGTTGTTTAAGAAAATGCCGACTGCGATAAGCGCGAACGCGAACAAGTAAAGAAGGCCGAGCCAATGCCGGAAGAAGATACTGCCGAGACTCTGCGGTACGGCGACCGCGATCATCTTCCAAAATGTCGCCCCGAACCGTGCGACCCAACTGGCGGCACGTTTGCCGCTGTCGAATCGATGCAAGTCCGCCAGAGCTTCGAGCATGCTGCCGGTGATATTTGTCGATCGTGAGATATATCTGAGCGCGGCCTCGGCATCGAGCTGTCGGTCGAATTTCTGCGGGGCAACCAGATGGCCGCGCCTCTCCTCGGTCATGAACGGTTCGAGTGCCCTATCGTTGAGAATGGTTTCCACCAGCTTCCTCGCGTGCTCATCATCGATGGATTTTTGGTGCGGATGCGCGCGCGCGTTGCTAAGCAATTGGCAAACTGCCTCGCCATTACCCTGCATGATTTCCTCGCACAGAATTCCGAGGTGTGCGCGGTAGATCAGATTTTTCCGGTCCGGCGTGTCGTCGGGCAATAAGACCGAAATCAATCTTTCGGCAGCGTCGAGCCGTCCCCAAAGCATGTCGTTTTTTCGCCAGCTTTCATCGAGGAACGCACCGAACGACATCAAAGCGCGTCCAGCCAATTTTTCGCGTATGGCACCGGCGCGCTCTTCCATAATCAATGGCGCATCTTCGGGACTGATCCGATAAACGTGAACGACATTGGCTTCGCCGGAATTTGTTCCGTATTGAACCGGATATGTGATTAGATCGTAGATAAGAAAATTCCGATAATAGTGATCGAGACAGAGTCGCGCGGCATCGGCTCCTTTTGTTGCATCGATATGATCAGGATCGGCAATTCTCAGCCCGGATGAGAGCCGGTTGTCGAACAAATCGCGCAACGTATCCGCAACGGAATCCAACTCAGACAGTCCGCCGCCACCTAGAAGGTCGGCGATGGCTTGTCGTCTAACATCGGCGTTGTCGGATAAGATCAGCTCGATTGTTCCCCAGGGAAGTTTGAGCTTTTCGATTTTTCCGCGGAGAGCAGTCGAGGCCGGTGTCTTTGAATTAAGAAACTGTTCTTCGGTGAAGCGCGCCTTTTGTACGGGTTTCGCAACTCGATCTTGTTTGATAGAGTTTAATTCGTTGCGAAAATCGCTCAGCCACCTGTCTGGATCGGGAATTTTGTCTGTGACGGCTGGCCTGTTTTCGTCATTTTTCTTCAACCAAACTCGCAGCGCATTGAGGTTTTGTGGATCGACAGGCGCATTCGCTTTGCAGGCGCACTCAAGCCAGGCGAGGAGAAGACTTTTGGCGGTGGAATTGAGCTGATTGTTTTTACCGGCGCCGGCGAGCTGGTTGATTCGGCGATTCAGGAAATTCAGCCGGCGCAATCGATAATGAATATCATAATCGATCAAAAATCGATTCTCGGTCTCTTTCGGCTTTCCGTTCGCCCTCGTTCCACGACCTTTTACCAATTCGTATTTGTCGTTTCGCCAGCTCGCAACCAATTCACGGATGGCATCGCCTGCGCCGGAGGCAGGATCATGCCCGGCAGCCCGCGCGACCAGGCAGGTCAGAAGTTCCGTGATTTCATGCACCTTCAAACGATGATAGGCGCCGTAGCTCGCACCGTAGCGCTCCATCATCTCGCGCAAATCTGCATTGGCGAATTCATCATGGGTCAAAGGTTTCGGCACGTCGATCAGGCTGGCATCTTCATCGACGTACTGGGCGAAACTGCCGACGCGTTCGATTATTTCGTTACGCTCATCGATCCTTTCGATGTCTTCACGAATTGTTTCCTCTCGCGGGAGATCGAGCACCGCAGCGCGCACATTCATCGCAAAATCCGGACGTGGCCCGGGCTGCTTCGGTGCCAGCTCCGGGTGTTGCGGTGTCGGTTCAACATAGAGAAGTTTTCGCTCCACCACGCAGGTGGCCGAACGCCGCATCAACATTTGCGTTGCGTAGCTAAACGGCTTGTTATCGAGGTAGCCGCCGTCGCCAAATGAGCGGGATCGAAATGCTTCGCGCAGCCTGGCTGTAGCTTCTTCAACGGTTCCCGAAATGCCGGCCGTGTCGCGCCCGCGCGCCTTCAAGTCGATATCGATCAATCCAAGCCGCAGATAATCCTTGATGAAAGTGTCCCATTGATCTTTTCCCGCCGGATCGTCGTCGTCGTAACGCGCGTAACGATCGAGAATCGTCGTGATGTCCTCGAGCTGCATCGCATCGAAGGCGAATGGGAATGACGACGTGCAGCGCGCGGCGAACGCCAGAAATGGGTCATGCCTTTTTTTGAAATCATCGCGCCGATAATCCTCGCCATCATTTCGATCTTCTTCCGGTCGCGGATCCGGAGCGTAACGAAAATGGAAAACGTTCCGGTAGCGCCGTTCGTAAACGACACCGTCAGCGAGCTTGAGGGGCAACGGAATCCCTTCGATGTCGGTCGTCGTAACGAAAAGATCGAGCTCTTCGACGAACGGCGACGGCTGTTCCTCGGCGGCGCCTTCCGCGGCAGGCACTTTCTCATTCATCCGCGCGAGCGCTTCCAAAAGTTTGCGATACATGCGCTGGCTGTTGAGGAGAGATTTTTCCGGCTTCTCTACCGCAAACCCGGTGTCGGATGAGTAATCGTCCGCCTTAGTATCGTTTAATAACTTCCCCAAATCGCCTTCCGCCAGCCAAAGCCTCTTCAGGCCCTCCATGGTTTGATTCCTCGCGAGCGCTTTGGCAAGAAACACGCCATTGATCCCACCGGCGGACGTGCCGGAAATAATATCAACCACGAAGCGTGTCCGCGTCAGATCTCCTCCCCCTTCGAGTTCAGCTTGCCGATCGAGTAGCTGAGCAATTTCCCGATAGATCACTTCGGAGGCTGACAATTTGTCTTGCGGAAACAACATGGTGCTCGAGCCGGGCGCGCTGCGAGCGGTTGCGCGGACCATGTGGAGCAGCTCCTGGGTTACGCCGTTGATGTAGATTGCAAGAGAAACGCCGCCATACATCACGACGGCAAAGCGCACTTCGCGTTCGACGTCCATTTCTGCGTCGGTTGGCGCCGTTCGTGCGGTCTGTTCCGGGTTGTTCACAGAAAACTGCGCTCGATTTTTTCAACCATTCAGCCAAGAACCGCTCTTCAGGTCAAACAAAATGCTGCTGGTGAAATTCTCGAGTTGCGGTTGCCCGAGACGGAGGAGGTCTATTCCTCTCTACGATGCAGATTCTTTCGAAGCGGTTCGCAGCCTGATGTTGATTTCAGATGTAAGCGTTCGATGGACAGGGCATTTTGCAGCTATCTCCATGAGCTTTGCGCGTTGCGCTTCACTTAATGATCCGGTCAGTTCGATTTCAACGTCGATTCTATCCACCGTGCCTTCTTTCGTTTCGCATTCTTCGCAGTCTCTGGCGTGAATCCGCGCATGCGAGAGCGAAACGGTAATCTGTTCGAGGGACCACCGGTTTCGGCGAGCGTAGTAACCGACCGTCATGGAGGTGCAGACGCCAAGACTGGCCAGTAGATAATCGTACGGATCAGGCCCGGCATCGCCGCCACCTGCGTTCGCCGGTTCATCCGCGACAAGATTATGTCGGCCCACGGCAATCTCTTGCTCGAAACTCCGAGAATTACCGCGCACGACGACATCGGCTGTTCTACTGTTGGCTTGGGTCGTCATGTTCGTATCATGCGCGCAGGATACCTGCGAACGCGTCGCGGTATTGCCAGATGAGAAAGACTAACAAGAGCGAAACAACAATGGCCATTGGCAGACCGCTTGGCTCCATCAAGATGTGAACGAGATCGATGTTCACAATGACGGGAGCGAGCAACACCAATCCGAGAGGAACGAAGCGTCCGATGAGCAGTAGCAAGCCCCCGACGATCTGAAACACCGCGACCACATGCAAGTAATGGGTCACGAAAAGCGCCTTAGTGTACTCGCCAGACGGCCCTGGCGGCGGTGGCGGCATCGGGATGAAGTGCAAGAAAATGTTCGAGCCGAACACGACAAAGATCAGTCCGAGAAGAACGCGAGCGATAACCGTGGCGATTTTCATTCAACGATGCTGACCTAATTGATTACAAATTCCAATCTCGAACTGATGTGAAAATAGAGATTCGTCTACTGTTGCATCCGCGAATTCCAATCAGTTGCTAGTCGCTGATCGCCCAAAGGAATCGGACCGACGGATCTCGGACCGTCACTTTTTGGAAAACAATTGGTTCAAATCGACGAAGGAAGCATTATTAGCGAGAAGATTGAATGTGCCGTTGGTCTGTATGTCTTGTGCGGCGCGGAGGAATGCGCCCCACGCAGCCAGCGCGAGACCGGACCCGACCGAGATGCGGCGCACGCCGAGATCGGCCAGTTGGGAAAATGACAGCTGATGATTGAATCCGGAGACAAGAACGTTGACCGGTTTG
>WNFY01004804.1_pt1 | contig 19341 bp, 34 predicted proteins | sample 5400091 | NCBI WGS metagenome assembly WNFY01 (sample SAMN13153364, study PRJNA577476) | soil metagenome | isolation source: 60 cm soil or saprolite under grassland replicate 1 | place: USA:California | collected 2016-06-15
CCAAGGCACCTGTTTTGGTCAGCCGGTGCGGCGGGAGCGGGCCAGAGCCAGCCACCCGAGGGTCATGCCGACAAGCCCCAGCACCAGGGCCGCGGCGCCACCGACTACTCCGTTGCCGGTACCGGGACCACCTTTGGCGATGGCCAAATTCAGCCCGCCGTTGACCACGGCGATCAGCCCCGCCACCAGGGCCACGATAGCCCCCATTCTCCCGTTACCGGTGCCGATATGACCGGCGGATCGGCGCAGAGCCAGCCCACCGATGACCACGCCGACCAGCGCCAGCACAGCGACCGTGGTGGCCCAGAGTCGCCGGGGGGTCAGGCCGTAAACCGTGGTGGCGGCTGGCTCCGAAACGTGCGCGGTCACCAGCACGGCATACACAAGCCCCCCGAACAGGGCGGCTGCAGCCAGGGCGGCGAGAATAAGAGCGAAGGTTCGTTTCATAGAATTTCAATTTCGCCCATTATCCAACAGCGGATTAGTTCCGTATTGGAAAAAATTGACCTACCCGACCAGCGTCGCGTGATTTTGCATCGCGCATTCACTCCGTTGACGAACATATTCCGTCGGGCTCAGGTTCGAGAAGGATCGAAAGTCGTGAATCAGATGCGATTGATCGTAATACCCACAATCCACCGCCACTCGCCCCCAATCTGGCGCAGCGGTCTGTCGCACTGTTTCGAGCGCTTGCCGAAAACGCCGGACACGACAAAAAAGCTTGGGCGACATGCCGACCTCGCGCGCGAACAACTGAATGAAGCGTCGTTGACTGAGGCCGGCATCTCGCGCGACATCGCGAATAGCCAGGCCAGAGTCGGCGCGACCGAAAGTATCGAGTGCGAATCGCACGGCGTAATGACGCTCCAACGGCCGGAAGAGATGCGCCATGAGTGTTTTCTCCAACAGGCTAAACCGCTCTTCCGGCGTTTTGCCTGCGCACAACCGCTCACGAAGTTCTGTGGCCGAAGTCCCCCAAAGCGCATCCAAGTCAACATGCGTATCTGCTTGTTCGCTTGCCGGCGTTCCAAGAAACGGAAAGGCGCCGCCGGGTCTGAAACGCACGCCAATGACGGAAATGAGTTCCCGCGGATCAATCACGAAAGGTCTGCTATGAGTCCCAGAAACGACCGCTCCTGAAAAGCGTTTTGATCGCTTTGGTTTCGCGGGATCGTAAATCCGAAGTTGGTTCTCGTGAAGATTGATCCCGAGATCAATCGTGCCGCTCGCTGCTATCCGCTCCTTGGAATGCGCCGGTGCATCACTCAGCAGCCAAAGACGCTCGACGCAAGTGTCGAGTGGGGGAATCGGCGCTCTGGAACTAAAATGCACAGCAACAATAGGATAGTTGAAGAGAGCTTCTGACTCAATGGGATGACTAAACCTAAGCTTGTATGCCGAAAGATTCTCGCCTAATCGTCTCGATTCGAAAAAAGTAGGTTTTCCGCAAAGCCAGTGCAAGCCGTAGTTTCCTTGTCAGCTGGAACGTTCGTTGTCAGGGAATGAAATCGGTCACCGTGATTTTTGTATCCGGGTAATTTTAGGACTCCTGGTCTTTCTTATTTCACTAGTCCTTATCCCGGTTGCTGTCTGTGATGCACAGGCGAGGGTTGGCGATTTGAAAATTGAGCCATATATTTTTGAGAACTCAAAGAAAGAAAAAGTTGATGCTGAGTTTGGACGTGTTTGCTGCTCAAGTTGGCCTCACTCCGAATAGCGCTACTGAGTACCTTCGTCGCCTCCGCAAACATCAGCAGGACGGTCGCTTAAAAAGCCACCATGTACCGTTACCCACATAGGTCCATTTTTTCCAATACACAGAGTCCTTCGGAACGGTACAATTACCCAAAAACGTGACGACATGCTCCGCGAGTTGAGCGGTAAACATGCGCGGGGGAGGTGTGATATGAGGAGATGGTGCGCTTTTTACTGTGTTTCGTTGGTATCGTGATAGGAGGTTGTATGAATCAAAAGGGATCGTCCGAGGCAGCGCGCGAGATTGGGGCGGATGTAAAGGAAACCCAAAACATTGTTTTGGGTTTTTGGGGTGTTCGATATCAGGTGAAGGACGTGAGCCGCTCAGTCACCTTTTATACAAAACAACTTGGTTTCAAACTGGACCAGCAAAACCTACCCGCTTTCGGGCAGGTCTCTGTCGGGAATCTCAAACTTATACTTAGTGGTCCCGGAGCCTCGGGCTCTCGTTCGATGCCTGATGGCCGTCAGCAGGAGCCTGGTGGATGGAACCGGGTTGTGCTTCAGGTGTCTGATCTTCCCGCCCGGATTGAGGTGTTGAAGAAAACCGGGTTCCATTTTCGCAATGAGATGGAAGTAGGACCCGGCGGCAAACAAATCCTATTAGAAGATCCCGACGGTAATCCCATTGAGCTTTTCGAGCCGGCTCGATAGCCGGCTGGGATGAAGCGGGTAACTGAGAATTGGCCACGTGGAGATTCGGCAGCGATCGTTCTGGCGCTCGCTCGAGGCGTTTCCGCCCAACAGCGTGATGCGCTGAAATCAGCCGCCGATGCGCTCGGCGTGGACCACACTAACTAAGACGCTGCAATTCATAGCTTCAGGCGCCACGTTTACGTTTGGCCAGAACTTCGCGCCGGGCGATCCGTGGCCGCGCGTCACTCTCAAACGCTAACTACGAAACCGGCAGTGAGCGCACAACCGAAACGGAGAGTCGAGCTACCATGCGATATGAGTATGGACGCTTGGCGCAGAGAGTCCGAGTGCTTCAGCGATTTGCGTAATCGTATTTGGTCCCTGGGCCAAGACATTCAGGATCTCCTCTTTGGTGCCGTTGGGCAGCAATTTGTTTTTTGTGATCTCGGCCCATGGATCGCTATAACCACCCGGCCTTGACGAGACGCACTCGCACGGAAAGCGCAGTCCTTTGAAACCTGCAGGTACACTCATGACTTTTCCATTCCTAATCGTGTTGACTTGCTTGTTGGGGTATTCACCAGGGGGGTTGCGCCAGCAATTTTAGCAGCATCACCAGTTCGTTGATCAAAATCTTAAAGTGGAATGACACACTTTTTTGATATTTGCTGAGCAGGTTATGCTTTACATTTTTTATTTTTAGGGCATACCCTAATTTTGTTCCCCTACCATAGATTCCTCCAGAAGCCCCCTTTTTCGGTCTGGTTTTCTGCTTCCAGTTACGGACCTGTCAACTGCGCACTCGTGGCGCAAAAACTTTCGAGTCGATCGAGTAAAGAAGGAGGAGGGATGAGCCGTCAACTCATCAGAACAGTTCTGGTCGCCCTCTTGATTTCGTTTTCTATCTCATCCACGCCGAATTCGAGCTCGGCTTCATCTTTGAAAAGCGAAGCGGATTCGTCGACACGAATGGCGTTTCATGACGCCATGAGAAAGCTCTGGGAAGATCATATTACCTGGACCCGCGTGTTCATTGTTAGCGCCGCAGGGGACTTGCCGGACAAGGCCACAGCAACCGGTCGCCTGCTGCAGAATCAGGTCGATATTGGCAACGCGATCAAGCCTTATTACGGAGATGCGGCGGGGAATAAGCTAACGGCATTATTAAGGGAACACATTACTAGGGAATTATCAATCAGTTTCCACAGAAGTTTAACTAGTTTCAAGTTGCAATGAACAACGTTCCTTAAGACAGGAGGTAATTTATGGTCAGCAAAGCAAGCATCGGAGGACACCCAATCCACCCGATGTTGATCCCATTTCCGATAGGACTGTTAGTGTTTTCGCTAATCGCCGATGTGATCTATTTGTGGCGTGGAAATCCGGTGTGGGAAAACTATATCGCTTTTTACACGTTGCTCGGAGGAATTATTGGTGCAGCAGCCGCAGCAATACCCGGATTAATTGACTGGGCCACGTTGACAGATCGCGTGGCGGTTAAAGTCGCCAACTGGCATGCGCGAGTGAACATCACCGGCCTGGTGATTTTCATCGCCAGTTTCTACCAGCGGAGCTAAATGGATAGTCAATATGCCAATGCTGCCGTTCGTTCTTTCGCTCGTTGGTGTCGTTGGTTAGTAGGCGGACTAGACTATCCCGTAATCGAGAGGAACCGAGATGCTTATGCGCGCCTGCGGTGCGAGAAAGAGCTAAAGATTGTTCCCGGCGCAACACACCTGTTTGAAGAGCCGGGGACTCTGGAGGAAGTTGCGGGGCTGGCGGGTGATTGGTTCCGTCGACGTTTGATTTGCGTTGAGGCGCGTTGAGTCGACTCAAGGGGAAACAATTCTTCGTGAACCTACTTTGGCGCAATAGTGAGGGGAGAGATAGATATGCAAGACACGGAACATACAGAAAAATGCAGACACCCAGCGTGTAACTGCAAAGCTTCAACTGGTGAATATTGCAGCGAGCAATGCCGCGACGCTTCAGAAGGCCAGACGGAATGTAATTGCGGTCATGCGGATTGTCGTTAATTCGCAGCGAGCTGGAACAGACGCTCATTGAGTGCTGAGCTAACGAAGTGTTCGGCGGATGCGATACCGCAAACAGTAACAAAAGAAGGAGGGCAAACATGGCCAGGAACAATCAGTCTTCTAAAAAGAAGAAGGCAGGGAACGGAGATAAACAGCAAACATCGAGAGCGATGCAAAGAGCCGGCAAATCGGGCACGGACATCGGGCGCCGCGAACAGGCACCATCGACGGGCAGTCCGTTTGCGTTTATGCGGCGATTCAGTGAAGAGATGGACCGGCTTTTCGAGGATTTCGGTTTCGGACACGGTTGGGTCGCACCGGGATTTGAACGCAGCCTGAATCAGTTGGAAGTGCTAGCCGGCACTGCATGGGCTCCGCAGGTTGAAGTTCTGGAGCGTGATAATGAATTGATGATTCGTGCTGATCTACCCGGCATGACAAAAGACGACGTCAAAGTCGATATTGCCGATAACGCGGTGGTAATTCGTGGTGAACGGAAGAGCGAACGCGAAGAAAACGAGAAAGGCTACTACAGATCAGAACGGTCTTATGGCAGCTTTTATCGTCGCATTCCTTTGCCGAGCGGAGTAAACGCCGAAGAGGCAAATGCCGAATTTCGTAACGGTGTACTGGAGATCACGATGCCGGCCACGCAGCCTGCTGAAGAGAAGCGTCGGCAGATTGAGATTAAAGGTGAATCCGAGCGCGAAAAACAACCACGAGCCAGAGCAAAAGCCGCCGGCCAAAAATAATTAATAGCCGGGCTTGGATTGGGATTAGGAGAAACCGTCGTGAATATTTCAGAACCTAAGAGTGTGACTGTGCCGGAAATCGCCTTAATTGCAGCCACCCGTGGTGCGATTGGATTTGGTGCCGGCTTGTTGCTCGCCGAAAAGTTCAAGAGCCATCGACGAAAGGTTTTGGGTTGGACACTATTCCTATCGGGCTTAGCGAGCACCGTTCCAATCGCGCTGCATGTATTCGGTAAAAAAGAGGCAAATGCTTCTCAACACTGACGACCGGTTTGTCGCTCTTCTGATAGGCGGTTAAAACTGATTTATCGCAATCGAACAGACGCGGGAAAATATCTGGCGGCGCAACTCGCGAAATATGCGAACCGCGACGACGTATTGGTCTTGGCCCTGCCGCGGGGTGGCGTACCAGTTGGGTTTGAAGTAGTAAGAAAGCTTCATGCACCGCTGGAATTTTCCTGGTCAGAAAACTCGGCGTCCCAGGTCACGAAGAACTAGCGATGGGTGCTATTTCAACCGGAGGCGTGCGAGTCCTCAATGAAGAAACGGTTGATTACCTCAGAATTCCCTCCAGTGTAATCGAGGCTGTTGCAGCTAATGAGTTAAGAGAGCTGGAGCGGCGCGAACGAGCTTATCGCGGCGACCGCCTAGAGCCTGATGTACGAGGGAAGACAGTGATCCTCATCGATGATGGGCTCGCAACGGGTTCAACCATGCGGGCTGCCGCTGCCGCTCTTCGCCAACAAAATCCGGCTCGCATCGTCGTCGCCGTGCCCGTATCAGCGCCGCAAACCTGCGATGAGTATCGGATGGGAGTAGACGAAATTATTTGCGCGAAAACTCCAGAGCCGTTCCATGGAGTCGGGCTTTGGTACGAAGATTTTTCGCAGACAACTGATGAGGAGGTTCGCGAGCTGCTCAAGAAGGCGCAAGCCGAGCATGCGGCTGAGGCAGGACATCCAGAGTTGGTGCACGCTTAATGAGGTTTCATTCTGATGGCAATAGCAAAACGCAGTCTGGTCACCAATGCCGTCAAGGAAGAGGCGCCTTCCGAAGATCACATCACGCCACAATCACAAAGCCTGAACACGTTTGGCTTGAACAGACTCCGGGGGGGAGCTAACGCCGCTTTGGAAATTGAATCAGAGAACCAAACCAAGACGCTGCTGCGTTTTCGCTCCTCTATGCCGCCGGAGATGGTTGATGGCGTTGTTCTTGATTAATCTCCATCGGACATATTTTTAAGGTCGACTAAGCACCGAAGAAGGAATCGAGCCGATTAAGATACTTTTAGCTATTAATGATGCGCAGTGTTGCGTCTTCCGTCGTGAGCCACGCCCTGTGTTCGGTCGAAGTCGTGCGGATTAAATCGAAAAGGGAAGGTTAACGGTAGAGGGACGTCATTGCCTACACGAGCACAAATAGGCAAAGTTGAGGAACGGCAGGGCGGCCACACAGATTTAATGCGCGCCGCGCTGGCTGGTAACTTTGAGCAGCTGAAAGCATTGCTCCTTGGTGGCGCGGACGTCAATGAACGAAATGATGAAGGTCGCACAGCCTTGATGTTTGCCGCAGTCAACCGGAGCACATCATGCTCGGAAGAACTGTTGGAGAACGGCGCTGACATTAATGCGAAAGCTAGTGATGGTGGAACTGCTTTGATGTTTGCGGCGTCAGAGGGAGACGCAGACCTCGTCAAAGTCTTGCTTAGCAATGGAGCAGATGTATCCGGCAAGTTTATTGAAACCGAACAAACAGCACTCAAGCTCGCAAGCGAGCACGGCTACGATGAGATTGTAGGACTTCTTCAAGCGGCCGGCGCCAAAGAATAACGTAAATCACGTTCGTGGTTGGCGTGATGAGAAACTTCGTGAATCGGGAAAATCGAAGGGAGCAATGATGCCGGAAAAACAAACATCGCAATCGGTCTCTCCAAAGCACGTCGAGCGGGCGTGAAGTTGCGTGCGCCAAAGAAAGGCAAAGCGTCAAAGGAAACTCGTAAGCAAGCTGCTCGCGACCTTAGCAAAGGAAAGGGTCCTGGCAAGAAGACTTCGGCAAAGCGATCGCGCGCAACTTCGAAAGCACTGAAGCGTGAAGGGCATAGCGCCGCATCCAAAACCGCTTTGTCACGTCAGGCCCGCAGCGCCGCATCCAAGCGTTCGGCGGCATCGCGCTCACCTTCGGCGAAGAAGGCGGCTCGGACACGCAAGAAATGAGTAACTCACTTTCACCAACGCCTGAATTCATAATCACAGTGAAAGGACAGAATGGCTCATGCAAAATGACCAACAAGCAATTCGTAAGTTAGTCGACGACTGGCTCGCTGCCAGCGAGAAAGGTGATTTATCCACTCTGCTCAGGCTGATGGCCGATGATGTGATCTTCATGGTCCCGGGCAAAGAGCCGTTTGGAAAACAAGAATTCGTTGCCGGTAGCGAGCAAATGAAGGACATCAAGATGGAGTCATCAAGCGATATTAAGGAGATAGAAGTCCTGGGCGACTGGGCCTGGATGCGCCAATTTCTCAAGGTGTCTTTTACGCAACCTGAGGGGAACTCAAAAGTACATTCAGGTTACATCCTTTCAATCTTGCGCAAGACTCCAAACGGGGACTGGGTTCTCGCCCGTGACGCAAATTTGCTCACGCCTGAGAACGAGCCTTGAGCATTACCTTACAAGATTCGTCGCATTGAAAGAGTCACACGTCAGGGTGTGAAGACGATGATCGATAGAAGCCACTATGAACGTTCTTGTGCTCAACGCGGGCAGCGGTTCGCTAAAGTTCGAAGTGATTGCAGCCGTCGCGAATGATGATGCGCTTAACGATCAGCAGAAACTCGTTAGCGGCGTAATTGAGAATATCGGTGAAGCAGCCACATTCTCACTCCTTCTCTGGCGTACGACCACGACACCTTTCGACCTGTTTGTGCAAAATGAAGCCAGCCGGTATCACGTCAGTGATGCAGACGGTGCGCCCTGCTGGCGAACAGAATTCGAAGTTTGTGGCAGAAGCTGACCGCATTGTGTCGCGGTATAAACAGAAATTGATTGCGCATCATGATTACATCAGGAAGCATGGTTAAGACATGCCGGAGATTTTGAACTGGAAATGGACTTGATACGAGATTACCATCATCGTCTTCGCATCCTCGATTGCGAAAATTGGTCCAGTAACGGAGACCTGACTGGCAGAGAGCACCCGATACCGATGGATTGTTACCACCAGCCAGTGCTTATCGTGGCTTTTGGCCCAATTCCTGCGCTTGCGTTATTCGATCCGAGGATATTGTCCGGCGGGATTCTTTGAGCGCGATCCCGGGCACTGTCTTATTCTCGCCGCAAACCATAAGTCCTACATCGATCTGGGACTCATAATGATCGCGCTTGGCTGGCATCGCCTTCGGGCATTGATCCCGGTGCGGACGTTGGGGGCTCAGGACTTTCGCAGTTCGTTTCTCCAGTCGATAAAGCCTCTGATCAAAGTCGCCTACAAGTTGGAAGGCGTGGTCATGCTGCCCGCGGAGCAGCACGACGAGAGATCGCTTCCAGAGAAACTGCGAGGCATGCTCGTAGCATTGAGCGAAGGTGAAGTGGCTGCGATCTTTCCCGAGGGAGAGGTCTGGAGGAAGACAGAACCTCCAATTGGGGAATTCTTTCCAGGAGTCATCTACCTCCACAGAAAATCACGAGCACCTATCGTGCCGATAGCGATATGGTTAAATCAGAGGGGCAGGCGACGGCGCCACTGCATTGTTCAGTTTGGACAGCCAGTTGTGATCCCCGGCAATCTGGACCAGGATGCCGGAGCGGCATGGTTGAGACACCGTGTGCTGGAGCTTTACAACCAAGCCGAACAGTCGGGGAAGCAATGAACGAGCACCCCAAATACTATGTCGATGTGGAAAGCTGCGTAGAGGACACGCTACGCAGAGTTGGCCTGCAGATTAACCTCGGCACACCCCTTGGACTAGGCAAGGCGCACCATTTAGTGAACGAGTTCTTTCGGCGCGCCCGTGAGGATTCATCGATCAAGTTGCACATCTTCACTGCGCTCACACTCGCCCGCCCACACTGGAAAAACGAACTGGAACGACGCTTCCTAGAGCCGCTCACGACGCGGCTTTTTGACGGTTATCCTGATCTTGCGTATGTGGACCCCCTCAAGCGCGGGAGATTACCGGACAACATTCGCGTTATGGAATTCTATTTCCGGCCAGGGAGTTTCTTGTCGAGCCCACTGGCGCAGCAGAATTACATGAGCAGTAACTATACGCACGTCGTTCGAGATTTACTGGATGCAGATCTCAATGTACTGGCACAAATGGTCGGTAAAGCAGAAGAGGATGGAAGCATCCGCTACAGTCTGAGTTGTAATCCTGATCTGACATTGGACGGAGTCCCACGCTTGCGTGAGGTTGAGCGTCGAGGGAGGAAGATCGCGATCCTCGCTCAGGTAAACCCCAACCTGCCATTCATGTATGGCGATGCTGAAGTCCGGCCGGATTATTTCGACGCGGTTGTTGATGCGCCGAAATACACGTTTCCTCTTTTCGGTACGTCGAATGAACCGGTCAGCACGGCTGAGTATCTGATCGCCCTTCACGTCAGTGCTTTGATACGTGATGGCGGCACGCTACAAATCGGCATTGGCGCACTCGAGGATGCAATCACCTACCTGTTGAAGCTCCGTCACCAGCCGCGTTCCGCCAAGTGACGTCAAGTACATCGCCGGCTCAGAGCGACTGCCGCCTCCAGCCAAGGAAGAATTGCGTCGTTCTCATCATTGCCTTTCTTCATGCTGTTTCTCTTGCTCTTGGAGTGGTCGCATTCATTGAGGTAGCCAAGTGACCGCCTAGTCAGTTACCAGATCGAGTTCGCTCTTATCCATTACTGGCTCCAAAAAGAGGCGGGATAGATTCAGCCGAAGCTGATCGCCTCCAAACTCTGGGCCCATGTTACGCGTGGGAAGGAGCGGGCCTCCGTCGGGTCGGCGTAGGCTCCGGTTCTGCTTCGGCAATGCCCGACAGCACGACTGGCTCACGGTCTGGGAATTCAGCAACTAAGGACAGGTTGCCGCCCATTGCCTCAACGGTCTTTCGTAACGTGGAAAGCAAGAAGTCACTGCGTTTTTCCAGACGGGAAACGCCATCCTGGCTGATGCCGAGAGCCTTCGCAATCCGCACTTGAGTGAGTTTGCGGGCCTGCCGGAGTTCCTGCAGCGTCATTTCTTCGGCGATAAGGGCTGCAGCGCGGGCCGCGACCTTCTTCCGGCGCGCGGCACCGATGACTTTCATTTTCTGGTTCAGGGTTTTCATGCTAGTTCTTCCTTTCCTTTTTCAAGCGTGCCAGATGGCCGTCAAACCTCTCATCGGCTTTCGCTATCAACTGCCGATAAAAACGCTTTTCGCTACCGCCCGACTTGTCACCCGCAACGAGAAGGATAGCCTTGCGCTTCGGGTCGAAAGCGAAAGCAACGCGCCAAACGCCATCAGCGGCATCAAATCTCAGTTCCTTCATGTTCGCGTGGCGCGAGCCTTTCAGAATCGACGCGGGGCCTTCCGAGGAGCGGGCCAAACTGTTCGAGCAATCTGGCGTGAGCAAGCATTTCGTCCTGCACAGCTTCTGATAAGGCGCCAAACTCCGAGTCGAATTCGTCATGAAACGATACCGTCCACTTCACTTTCATAGTATGTACCGAAGAACATTATGTAGTCAACTACATATCGGAATGGCCCAAACGTATGTTAGGAGCGCGGGGAGCTGAACCCCAGGTCCGTACGACTGCTCAAGATCTAACATTAGTCCTACTGTGTAGGAGATTGGGAAAGATCATTGCCAGCGTCAAGAGAGAGGCTTGACATGAGCAGAAAGAAGATTACGCGCTCGTTCCCGAAGAAGAATGGGAATTCGCTCGCCGTTCTGGACTTGATATTCCATCGGAGCAAGTACGGATGAGCTACGAGGAGATGCAGGAAGCAGAGGACGAGATGTTCATGCTTTATTGCCAAGAGCGGTGTCCGGCTCTCTACAGCGTTTTGATCGAAGATCAGGACGAAAACGCGGAGAGAATGCTCGATGTAGCGAATAGAACTCTGGCAGAAGATGAGGGAATTCGCGCAAAGATGCTCGCCTATCAAGAGGCTGCGAGCGGGTTGGCGCGGCGAGAGGTTAGGCGTTTGCCGGATGGCCCAAAGTCCAGCCACGCTAACTGGATCAGAAAACTATCATAATGTTGGTGCGCCGGCGAACGTTGGATCCATTTACGCATAGGACCACCGAAACGCCAATGAGGCAGAAAAGTACCCATAGGACGCAACCTGCGAGGCCGAAGAGCAGCAACAGGCGAACAGACCAAGATCGCTCATGACCTTCTGGCAAAGGTCTGTAAATAAGTACTGACGAGTTATCCACTTTCCCACCTCGGACAGTTGACAGGAGGCAATCTGCGCCCTAGCATATGCAGAAGATTGCGGATTTGCAATCGTGCATATGTGCGAGTATACACTCTTCTGGGCTTTGTATGAACGGTAGCGTTTATGAGATTGGGCAACGCGTAGACAAGTGGTGCACGGTCTGCGACGAGGAACGAGGTCACGTGGTTGCCTCCGTTAGCGTCAAGGGTCGGGCGACGCGAGTGAGTTGTCCGATTTGCGGAACACGGGGAACCTTCAAAGACGGCGGTAGATCCTCCGTTACAACCGGCGCCGGTTTCGATGCTCAACCCTACGACTGGACTCATAGCTACCGTGTCAAGCCGCTAATCAATCATCCGACCTATGGTGTCGGTGAGGTAGTCGCGCTTATCGAGCCACGGAAAATGGACGTACTTTTCGCGGATCGTATTCGGAGATTGGTTCACTCAAGGGATTAAGGCACGAAAGCCCGCTCTGGCAAGGAATAGACACGACGAAAGTAAACGGAGAGTCAGGATGAGACAACAACTCAGCAATTTCAAGGCGGAATTCTTCAAGGCACTGGCCCATCCCTTGAGAATCTCGATCCTCGACGCATTGCGTGATGGTGAGTTGACAGTCAACGAAATCAGCCAGCGCTTCGACGTCGAGCCCGCTAATGCTTCACAGCAACTCGCAGTGCTGCGTAACCGGAATATCGTGATGACTCGAAAAGATGGCGCCAATGTCTACTACTCCGTGAGCGATAAAAGCATATTCAAGCTGCTCGATGTGGCCAAGGAGATATTCAGCCACCACCTAGTCGGTGTTAGAAGCATGCTGGAGGAGATTCACGCTCCCACGGTCGGTGTGGGCGGACGGGTAGCTGGACGAAAAAGAGTGGCCGGGTCCCGACCGTAAGCCGCAAAACAAGTCTGGAGGGCAATAAGAACGTAGGAAATGTTTACATCAGAAATCAAGATGAGTCCTGTAAAACAGGTCGCCAGAGTGAGTCCAGTTGTGACCGACGATGCGCATCAGTTGCAGGCCCTATGCGAGCGACTGCTCCGCGAGCAGCCACAGTCCGCGCCGCTCTTGAAGCGACTGCTGGCACGATCGCGCAGCGTTGACAGATACCGCGCCTTCGGCCCTATTGAAGACGGCCGCTGTTCGGCTTGCAACATGACGGTGGCCATCGCCCGGATCCAGAAGGCTAAGGCCGGCGAATTCATAAACTGTGCCAACTGCATAACTTTCCTCTATTACATCTCCATTAGGGCGCATACCGACGAGCGAAGTGGTAAGGGGGATTCGCCTTCTTGAGATGAATCAGAGACTCGCGTTCGGACTCACAATAGCCAAATCCAAGATCCACGGAAGGGGCTGTTTCGCCGCCATTCCTTTCCAACAGCACCAGCAGATCGCTGAATACGTGGGAGAAAGAATCTCCCTGGCTGAAGCTGAGCGCAGACGGTGCGCGCTCGGTGAACAATGCATCTGTGATGTTGATTCTCAATGGGCGATTGATGGAAGCCGGGGCGGCAACGGCACCGAGTGTGTCAATCATTCGTGCCAGCCGAACTCCTACGTGATCGTTTTGGCGGGACGGATCTTTCTTCACGCGCTCAGAGAGATCGCCGCGCGCAGCGAGATCACAACGGACTACCTGTACGAATTGGGTTTAGACGGGACGCGCTGCATGTGCCGAACGGGCTCGTGTCGGGAAACAATGAACCCCGCAGGGATTCCAGGCGAGTCTGCGGGGCGGGTGCGCGAGACGCCCGACCGTCAAACTCCACACCTAACTTTATTCTGGGGAGGCGTGTGTGAAGGTTAAGGAACTGTCGCTGCTAATCGTCGATGAGGACCAGACGCTGCGACAACTGTTGGCAGCGATTGTTAGTGACACGTACAGATCGGTGACGACTGCAGCGCCGGAGGAGGTAGGGGTCTGTTAGTCGTTGAGTCTTTTGACGTAATGATAGTCCCAAGAAGCGGCGCCAATTCCTCCGCAGGGAATGCCGGCGATTCGGTAGCATCAGGCGTCATGTCAGTTGCAGCTATAGGGTCAGCCGTGACTGGTAAGATTTACGACTTCAAGTCGATAAATCAAGCCGCATCAAGCTGCGTGATGAATCCATTCGAGCGCGTACTGCTTCAGGTGGCGATCGAAAATTCGGAGTTCTCTCTGAGGCAGCTGAAGAGAATTGAGGAAAATGACATTGTGTATTGAGCGGAAGCCGTGGAGGGTTCTGTCAACAGCGTTGGTGAAGCTACTGATGAACGGACGGTAATTTCGAGATGTCACTCTTCGCGAAGATTTTGAGAACACCCACGGTTACGGAAAGGCTAGCACCCCGCGATGCGGAGGCCGAAGTCGAAGTGATGGCGTGCCAAATTGACCAGCAGGCGCGCCGCCTCTTTGGTCACTCGCTGCACATTCGCGAGGTTGATGCGGGCTCCTGCAATGGTTGTGAATTGGAAATCAGCGCGCTTGGAAATCCCTACTACGACATGGAAAGGTTCGGACTACATTTCGTGGCCTCGCCCCGACACGCCGACTGCCTGCTGGTAACAGGTCCCGTGACGCGAAACATGGCCGCACCACTCAGGCGCACTTACGATGCCACGCCCGATCCGAAGATTGTGATCGCGATCGGTGACTGCGCCCATAACTGCGGCGTGTTCAAAGACAGCTATGCCGTGGTCGGTGGGGTCGACAAGGTGATCCCAGTGAATCTTTTTGTAGCCGGCTGCCCACCGGAGCCGGTCGAAATCCTGCGAGGAATCCTGTTAGCGCTCGATCGGCTCCCGCGAAAATGAGGCCAGATCGAAGAATCTAAGTGATCCTGACTCTTTTTTTGTTGATGTCCTCAGGTTATGTCCTCGGCGCAGTGGCCGCGCTTGTGGGCGGACATGGTACCGCCGGCCGTTGGCTTGCGGCTGCGGGCGCGACAGTTGGCTCGATCGCCGGGCTATCACTGGGAGTCTTAGTGATCGCTTCAGGGAGCCCGCTGACGTTCACTTCGGCGCGGCTACTTCCATTAACTGGTGTCGCTCTGAGACTCGACGGGTTAGGTGCTTTCTTTCTAATAGTCGTCGGGCTGGTTGGATGCGCCGCAGCGATTTATGCCTATGGGTATTCGGGACAGTATGCGGGACGTTATTCGCTCCGTCTCGTCGGCGTAATGTTCAACCTGCTGCTGCTCGCGCTCAGCTTGCAGGTCATGGCCGACAATGCGCTCACCTTTCTCATTCTCTGGGAAGCGATGTCGCTCACTGCTTACTGCCTGGTCCTGACCGAACACGATCAGTCCGGCACTGTCCGCGCGGGCGTCTGGTATCTCGCGATGACCCATGCCGGATTCGCGGCGCTGATCGCGATGTTCCTGCTCCTTTCCCGCGCCGACCTGACAACTTCATTTGCATCCATGAGAGCGGGTGCGGCGTTGCTTTCACCAGCCTCGCGGAATGCCGTCTTCCTGCTGGCGCTGTTCGGCTTTGGGGCCAAGTCCGGGATCATTCCTCTGCATATCTGGCTGCCGATGGCCCATCCCGTCGCGCCAAGCCACGTCTCAGCAATTCTATCCGGCGTGGTGATCAAGATGGGCATCTACGGGCTCTTACGAGTGCTACTCGATTTGATGGGTGGAGGGCCGGGCTGGTGGGGAGGCATTGTGCTCGGTGCGGGTGCGATTTCGGCTTTGCTCGGAGTGCTCTACGCCTTGATGGAGCACGATCTGAAACGGCTACTTGCGTATCACTCGGTCGAGAACATCGGCATCATCCTGATAGGAGTTGGCGCCGGATTGATTTTTCACAGCTACGGCTTGATGTCCCTGGCTGCGTTGGGCTTCATCGGCGGTCTGTATCACACCATCAATCATGCGACCTTCAAGGGCCTGTTGTTTCTCGGCGCTGGTTCGGTGCTGCATGCGACAGGTACACGCAACATGGAGAAGATGGGGGGCCTGATCAAGCGTATGCCGTGGACTGCGCTGTTCTTCCTTATTGGGTCGGCTGCTATATCGGCGCTCCCGCCCTTGAACGGATTCGCCTCAGAATGGTTGGTCTTTCAGTCACTGCTTGGAGGTTCCAATATCCCCATCCCCGAAGTGGCGGTCGTGATGCCGCTGGCCGTGGGAATGCTGGCGCTGACAAGCGGACTGGCGGCGGCTTGTTTCGTTAAGGCGTTTGGGATCACGTTCCTTGCGATCCCACGCTCGGCTGAAGCCGAGCACGCTCGCGAGTCACCAAGGTCGATGGTTGCCGGGATGGCGATCCTGGCGATCGCTTGCGTCGCGCTGGGACTTGCTCCCTTCGTCGTGGTGCCCAGGCTTGGCCGTGTACTAGCCGGACTCGGTGGCCTGCCTGACACACATGCAGCCTTTACACTCAAACTATTCCTGGTCACCCCTAATAATTCTGCGAGCATGTCGCCCACTCTCATGGCGCTCGGTCTCCTCGTGTTGTTAGGGCTCGTGCCGTTAGTGATGCTGGTCTTCAGGGTGAACCGGCGGTTACGCGTGAGCGACTCATGGGGCTGCGGGCGCGTGGGGCAGACGCCTCGAATGGAATACACGGCGACTGCCTTCGCCGAACCGTTGCGACGAGTTTTTGCGGAACTCTACCGCCCTACCAAAGAGCTGAGCATAGACTCTCATCCAGACTCGAAATACTTCGTTCAGTCAATCGAGTACCGGAGTGAGATTACGCCCTGGTTCGAGAAGGCGTTATATGGACCACTGCTCCGGGTTATCCGTATGCTGGCGGAACTCACGCGAAGGCTGCAATCCGGTTCGGTGCACATTTATCTCTTCTACATTTCCTTCGCTCTATTGATCCTGCTGCTTATCGCAAGGTGGTCTTAACGATGAAGGGTTACCTGCTCGAAATCGGTCAGGCGCTAATCGCTCTCATGCTCGCTCCCGGCCTGGTTGGGTTCGTGCGTTGGTGGAAAGCCCGTCTGCAAGGGCGGCGCGGAGCCCCGCCATGGCTGGTGTATTACGATCTGCGGAAGTTATTCGGCAAGGAGGTGGTCTTGTCAAAGAACGCCTCCTGGATCTTTCGCTTTACGCCGTATCTGGTCTTCTCCACCACACTTGCGGTCACGATGCTCATTCCTCTTGTCGCCGCTCCCCTTCCTTTCGACCGCGTCGGTGATCTGCTCCTGGTCGTTTACTTGCTTCTGCTCGGTACTTTTTTCCTGGCATTGGCTGGCTTGGATCCGGGGACGGCGTTCGGCGGCATGGGCGCGAGCCGCGAAATGACGATAGCCGCGATCGCTGAGCCGACGATTGCGCTCTCGATCTTCGGCCTCGCCGTGGGAGCCGGTTCAACCAACCTCGGACGCATAGTAGCGGAAACACTCGCGCATCCCAGCGCCGCGATAAGTCCCGGTCACCTGTTGGGTTTCGCCGCGCTCTTTATAGTCATGCTGGCTGAGACTGGGCGATTGCCAGTAGACAATCCTTCAACGCACCTCGAGCTGACGATGATTCACGAGGCCATGACTCTCGAGTATTCAGGCCGCTACCTGGCGCTAATCGAATGGGCGGCTGCATTGCGTTTACTTATCTTCTTCTCGCTGCTGGCCAACATGTTCGCGCCTTGGGGTGTGGCTACCACGCTCACTCCAGTGGCCGTCGGAATAGCTTCGGTTGCGCTCATTAGCAAACTAGCCGCGCTCGGCGTCGTGGTCGCCTTGCTCGAAACCCGTATTGCAAAGCTGAGGCTTTTTCGCGTACCCGAATTGCTGGCCGTCTCGTTTGTGCTGGCGCTTCTGGCCGTAACGTCATCTTTCCTGTTGAGGTGATTTCAGTGAACAGCGACCTCTTTGCCCAACTCACCGCGCTCGGTTCGAGCCTTAGCCTGCTCGCCGGGATTGCCCTGCTATGGAGACGCAGTCTCGACGCCTACATCCAGGCATTCAAGTGGCAGTCGGTGGTTCTGTCCGGGATGTTCGTCCTGGTCGGTTACGCAGGGAGCGATCGGCAGCTCTACGCGATGGCTGCTTTCTTCTTTGTGTTGAAAGTGATCATCATTCCCCGATACCTGCGCAGGCTTGAGCAGCGGGTCGGGGCTGAGCGCGAGTCGCAGCCTTACGTCAACATCGCAACGTCGCTAATCATCTCCGGATTGCTCGTGCTGTTGGCCTACGCCGTCACACGGCCGCTGGTGGCCGTGAGCCGGCTGCCCACGCGCGGAGCGTTGCCGCTGGCGATGGGGCTGATCTTCGTCGGACTGTTCGTAGTGGTCACGCGACGGAAGGCGCTGACGCAGGTCGTCGGCTTCCTGGTCCTTGAGAACGGCATTGCGCTACTTGCCATGCTCGGGACGTACGGTATTCCGCTGATCATAGAACTCGGCGTCTTTCTCGACGTGCTGATGGGCTTTCTGGCGATGCAGGTCTTCGTCTATCACATCCACGGGACTTTCGAATCGATGGACGTGGAACAACTGAATCGGTTGAAGCATTGATAGCGTTGGGTCGTCGCTGGCAGATTCGCAAACAGAGCCGCCAACTGTCGCACTAGTGGAGGGATGAGTGAGAAGAATGGTTGAGTTTCGCGCCTACAACCTGAAGCAGGGTAGTCGTGATGAGTTTCACCGGCTCGTTTCTGAGGTCTCTTTTCCTCTGATGCGGCAATGGAGTGTTGACGTAATCGACTTCGGCCCTTCGCTGCATGACGAGAACTCCTACTACTTGATTCGAGCCTATGCCAGCTTGGACGAACGGCAATCAAGTCAGGATGCCTTCTGGGAGTTCCGACTGGAGGCGGGGGCCGCGGGAAGCCATTGTGGCCTTAATTGAAAGCGATACGTCTGTCGTGATTGAGATGGAGAATGCGGTGGTTGATTCTCTTCGAAGGGCTTTGTGACTTTTCGCTGACTGAAGCGCTTCGCGTTGCCAAGATGAATTTTCTTCTCCTGATACTTCCTTCGCTGCTCGGTGCGCTAACCGCGATCCTTGTTCGACCTTTCAGAGCCTGGGTTGGTTGGTTGAACGCATTCCTCTCGCTCCTGGCGTGCGGTGCGGCGCTGAGTTTTGCCGGCCGTGCAGTAAGTGAAATCGATGTGCCCGTTTTCGGACCGGGCGAGTTCCTACGAGCGGACGGCCTTTCGGCGCTGCTCATGGTCCTGGTCACATTAGTTTCAACGCTCACAATGTTCTTAAGTCCGGGATTGGGCCGGCAGACACGCTACGATGAATCACAGCTGCGGCGCTACCACATCTTCATCAACCTCTTCATCGCCGCAATGCTGCTGGCTGTGAGTGCCAACAATGTCGGCATCATGTGGGTCGCTCTCGAGGCAACGACGGTCTTCTCGGCTTTGATCATTCCGCTCAGACTCAGCAAAGAGTCGGTCGAAGCGTCGTGGAAATACATTCTGATCGGCTCAGTCGGTATTGCCCTGGCATTCGCTGGAACTGTGCTGAGTTATTTCGACTTCGTGGCGCTTTCGGGCCGCGTCGAGAACGCATTGAATTGGCCGGTGCTGCGAGCGACGGCTCCTTTGCTACACCCGGAAGTGATGCGGCTGTCGTTCGTCTTCATTCTCGTCGGCTATGGGACGAAAGCCGGCATCGCCCCTATGCACACGTGGAAGCCGGATGCCTACGGTGAGTCGCCGTCATCGCTTGGCGCTCTGATGTCTTCGGCGCTTTTTGCGGTGGCGATGTATGCCATTCTGCGCTGGAAGATTGTCGTGGATGCATGCGTTGCAGGCCGCTTCAGCGACAACCTGTTGCTCGCACTCGGCATGCTT
>WNFY01007964.1_pt1 | contig 19326 bp, 17 predicted proteins | sample 5400091 | NCBI WGS metagenome assembly WNFY01 (sample SAMN13153364, study PRJNA577476) | soil metagenome | isolation source: 60 cm soil or saprolite under grassland replicate 1 | place: USA:California | collected 2016-06-15
GGTCGCGGCTGGCGGCGCGAACTGGATGAACTTCCTCCCCGCCGAGACGCGTCAGTATATCGCGACGATTATGGGCATTTGACCTTTCAGGATGGGCTGGCCTCCTTCTCAAAATGGCCAGCCCGACGCGAAAAGCCACCCCGCCATGTTATATACTATCAGTGCCCTACTGGCTACTCGTAGGAGGATAACTCTAAGAGGAAAATAAAGAGTAGAGGATAGTATATGTCAGATGTTCATGTGCGCCTGCACAAAGATATTCTCTGGCTGCTTCTTGACCGGCAACCCTTGAATTCCCTGACGACGGAGATGGTAGATAAACTAACTGCCTCTTTGCGCAAGGCGACGACGCGCTCTCCTCGCCTCATCGTAATCACAGGCGTGGGAGAACACGCTTTTTGTGCTGGCGTAGACCTGCCCGACGATTCGAATGAGCGGCGTGAAGAGCTGCTGCGCGCCGCCAGAAATGCCGAGATCGCGTTCGACGAGCTGCATATCCATGCCATTCCCACGGTTGCCCTCGTCAAGGGAAGCGCGTTCGGCGCGGGCTGCGAGCTGGCAGCACTCTGCGATACGGTGATCGCGCGCGATGATGCCAGGTTTCGCTTGCCCGCGATTAACGCGAAGATCTTTCCAGGCGTGCTCTCTATACGCCTGCCCGCCACGATCGGTCGCGAGACGACGACGCACTATTCTACATCTGGCACGACGCTCAATGCCCAGGAGGCGCTGCGGCTCGGACTCGTTCAGCAGGTGATCTCCGCACGCCGCTTTGTTCTCGATACAGAGGAGCTGCTGGTCATGCTTGCGTCTATCGGGAAACCCCAGCAAACTCGATAAACAGATGCGTTTATTTTCTAAGAGAGCGATTTCTTACTTTTCGCCTTCAAGCCAATAGCGGCCCGTTTCTTCTCTTCATCAGCATCTTTTAAGAGTATGTTAAAAATGGGACTTTTTGGCTATATGCAGGGTCGAAAAAGTGACGGGAACTTTTTTCGCAACGTTTTCGTCTTGATAGTGACACATCTCGTGTAGAGAATAGCGAAGAAGGAGTTCAGATCATGCGTACTGTTTCTATTATACACAAATATGCATTTGTATATATCGGCTTACTTACCCTCCTGGTCCTTGCGTTTGTGCTTAGCGCCTGTGGCGGCCCTCCCAGCGGCTCGCCGGGGTCTACTCCGACGGCGGGGTCTACTCCGACGGCGGCGCCTACTCCGGTAAAGGGCTATGGGACGTCGCATGGTTGCCCTAGCGATATGGTCGTAAGTACCGCGCCGAAGCAGGCGAATGTATTGATAAAGCCAGCCAATGCCAATAGTACGATCACTGCTCACGTAGGCGATGTGGTCGAGGTGCGCCTGCCCTTCGGTCATAAGTGGGGAGGACCAAACACGGCTGTAAGTAATCTCCAGCTTCAGTCGCCTGCTGGTTATGCCTGGATCGCCGATAGCGTGTGCGTGTGGCGCTTCAACGCTACGGGAACCGGGAGCACGGTACTCAATTTCAGCAGCCAGCCTCTCTGCAAGGCAGGCCAGATGTGCCCTATGTATATTCTGGAGCTTGCCTTCAAGGTCAATGTACAATAATAATCCTGCACGTTAAGAGATGAGCAGGTGGCACGCGATTTCAAGCAAATATTGCGTGCCCATGATTTATCCGCTTTCCTCGCGCCTCTGGCGCTCGCAAAGGGTTTATTATTGATGGCGAGCTGTGCTCGCCAGAACCTCAATAATAAACCCTTTGCGAGGCCCGCTCACGGGCCGATATGAGGTAGAAAGCACCCTTTGAATAGCTCCGCATCCCTCTCTCAATCGTTGACAAAGAGTGGCACACCTATGTATCATAGCAGAGAGGCGCTTTGCTAGGATACATAGTCAAACGAGGATGGGACCCTGTATCCTCGACGGGCCGATTAAGCGCAGGGAAGGGAGCGTATTATCATGAGTGGTCTTTTCTACGAGGTCGGTTTGTGTACAGATACTGGTCGTAAGCGCGTCAATAACGAAGATAATATGATCTCGGTCCTCCCAGAAGATCCCCAGGTGATGGCCTGGAAAGGCGCTCTGCTCATCGTCGCAGACGGCCTGGGCGGCCACGACAAGGGTGAGGTGGCGAGCGAGATGGTGGTGAATGAGGTAAGCAAGCTCTACTACGAAGACGACGAGAGCAACGATGCGCCCTCCTCTCTACTGAAAGCCATCCAGCAGGCCAATGCGTCTGTGTATAATGGCAGCATAGCTGGAGGGATGTCGGAGCGGGTAATGGGTACGACCTGCATCGTCGCTCTGCTGCTGGGCGAGCGCGCCTATATCGCGAACGTCGGCGATAGCCGCGCTTACCTCGTGCGCGTAGGAAAGATCCGGCAGGTCTCATTGGATCATTCGTGGGTGGCCGAACAGGTACGCGCTGGTATCCTGACCCCGGAACAGGCGCGCGGCCATATACAGCGCAATGTGATCACACGCTGCATGGGCGCTCACCTGGATGTCGTGGTGGATGTGTTCGAGGAGACAGTGCAACCGGGCGATACGCTGGTGCTCTGCTCCGACGGACTCTCGAATATGGTGAGCGACGAGGAGATCGGCGCTATTGTGCAAAAGGGCGCCCCGCAAGAGAGCGCAATGCATCTGGTGGAGCTGGCGAATGAGAATGGCGGCTCCGATAATATTACCGTCGTCGTCGCGCGCATCTCCTCCGCGCAGCCATCAGAAAGTCACTGACGCGTGAAAGGGTAGACATTTCCGTTGTGCGCTCCGAGGCGTAGACCGTCGGTGGGACCGCGTACCGCCAGTACGCGGTGTTGCTCCGCGCATCCAGCGCCCAGACCACGGCGCTCCTAATTATCTGCGGTTCCCTGCGCATGGATTGTCACATTGGCGAAAGCGAGGGAGCTGAATATCTGCCCTCCAACCTGGATATGCCACAGGACATGCCCTTTCCCCACATTGAATCTATTAAATAAACCTGTTTTTCCCGCCTGCTAGACCATACTCCTTAGTACAGCATTTATACATCTTCATAATCTCTAAAACTGAGATTACTCTGCATTCCAAACACAGGTAATAACTCTTAAAGAAAGAAATTTACAAACCTTTTACACCTTATTGCCTATTTTTTCAAACATTTAGTCTATTCTTATTTATGTAAGTACTACTTTTTAACCATAGGAGAGTTCCATGCTAACCCGTCGTCACCTACACACCTTGCGCGCCCTCGGCTACCCGCTCTTCGTCCTTGCCATCGATCTTGCGGTTGTCGAGGTGCTGAGCCAGATGGCCGCCTTGATTGTCACCCAGTCATTTGGCGCGAACGGCCCCGCCTTTCAGGATGTCGCCTATTATTCGAAGGCGGTGATCGTTATTCCGGTTCTTCTACTGGGTGCCAGATTCTTCGAGAAACGTTCTTTCGCCGAAGTGGGTTTCGCGCCCCGGCACATCGTACGGAATATTTTTCTTGGTATGGGGATCAGCGCCACGGTGATGAGCCTCACAACGCTCATCCTGGCTCTGGCCGGTTGGTATCACATTCAGAGCATACAGAATGGCATAAGCGACACCATAGATACGCTCCTCAGCGGCCTTCTGCTCTACTGTGTGGTCGCGATACAGGAAGAGGTGATCTTCCGTGGCATCCTCTTCCGACTGCTAGAGCGTGGGCTGGGTTCCTGGATAGCGCTTGCTATCAGCGCGCTGACCTTTGGCTGGTTCCACATCGCCAATCCCGATGCAAGCTGGATCAGCTCATTGGCAATCGCGCTTGAGGCCGGAATCACCCTCGCCGCCGCGTATATGCTGACGCGCAATCTCTGGCTCTGCATCGGCTTACATTGGGGCTGGAACTTCTTCGAGGGGACCGTCTTCGGCTACAATGTCTCCGGCAATTCTCCCTCCGTTCTGGTCCAGAGCTATACGAACGGGCCATCCATCTGGACGGGCGGCGACTTCGGGCCCGAGGCTGGCCTCGTCACCGTGTTGCTCTCGGCAGTACTCTTCTCGGCCCTGCTCTACCTTGCCGCGAGGCGAGGAAGGATCTGTACACCATCGTTTCTAAATTTTGTCCGCATGCATCATGTTGAACAAAGTGTGTAATATGCATAACATTCCTGTCGTTCCCTATTCCCCCAGCAATATATATGGTTTGAGCATTCTCTATCATGAGTTGAATCGGTCTCGTATGCTATGACTATGCGCACGTATCTCCCCAGATCCCTTTTCTGACTCCTCGCCGCGTTGCGGCTCGCGTGTTTGGCGCTGATGAGTCCTCAACAGTCACGGATGATATAATAAGCGGGTTACTACCTATCTCTTGCTGATCACCATAGAAGGATGGATGCATCATATGACGACGGATAGCGGACCCGGCACTGCGGCTGAGGCCCCTCAAAAGGCGTATCGTTCTCGTATTGGTTTTGTGGCCGATTCCCCAAATTTCCCTGGCGAGTGGAACGCGGTGGTTGAGAAGGTCAGGCTGGCCGACGAGCTGGGCTTCGATTCGGTCTGGCTGGGGGAATCGTGGGGCTATGAGCTATTTACCTCAATGGCCGATCTGGTGCGCTCCACCAGGCGCATCAAGATCGGCGCGGGCATCGCGAATATCTATTCGCGCACCCCTGCCCTGATCGCCAGCTCGGCTGCCACCCTGGATGAGCGCTCTGGCGGGCGCATCGTGCTCGGTCTCGGCCCCTCAGGGGCTAATATGATCGAGCACTGGCATGGCGTCCCCTTTCAGAAGCCGGTGCGGCGCACGCGCGAGTATGTCGAGATCATCAGGATGATTCTGCGCGGTGAGAAGCTGGTCTATCATGGTGAGTTTTTCAATCTGGAGCGAGGCTTCAAACTGCGCTTTACGCCGCTACGCGCTGACCTGCCTATTTATATTGCGGCGATGGGTCCCAAAAATGTTGTGCAGTCTGGTGAGATCGCCGATGGCGTGCTGCCGATCTACTGGCCTGCCAATAAGTGGGGCGAGCTGCGCGAGCAGCTCGACGAGGGCGCAAAAATCGCCGGACGCCCACTCCATAGCGCGGCGATCGCTCCCTACATCACCAGCGTGATTCTGAGCGAGAATGCCAGCGAACAGGAGCGCCAGGCCGCCCGCTTCAATGCTGGATCACCGCTGGCTTACTACATCGGCAAGATGGGGGTCTACTACGCGCAGATGTTGACCCGCAACGGCTTTGGCGAGGATGTAGAGGCGGTCATCAAGGGTTGGAAGCAGGGGATGAAGACGGCGGTCGAGGCGATAAGTCCGCGCCTGCTCGACGCCGTGACGATCATCGGAACTCCTGCCCAGGTCGTCGCTAAGATCGACCAGTGGGGCGAGCTGGTTCTGGTTGGCGAGACGGGTCATCGCGCTTTTGAATTGTTCGACCTTCCCCGTGGATTGCAGCGCATACTCGTCTGCCAGGTATTCGATGTGCCGACTGTAGCCGTTGCTGATGGGCATGACGATGAGGCCGAAGATGCCCGTGAGCAGGAAGAAGAAGGGGAGGGTGGCCGAATCGGTGAGCGAAGAATAGAATCCCCACGCGACGACGCCGTGCAGAATCACGTTGGCGATATAGAGCCCGCCCAGCGTCAGGACCGACTGGCTGACGATCAGCTTCCAGATGTCGCGGTGGACGTGATGCCCCAGTTCGTGCGCGAGTACGACCTCAATCTCGTCTATGCTATAGCGATCGAGCATGGTATCTCCCAGCACGACGCGGCGCGTGTTGCCCAATCCCATCAGCGCGGCGTTGGCTGCGGTCGTCTTATTGCTCATTTGCATGGTGTAGACGCCGCGCACGCTTGTACGAGCACGCTGCATCAGTGCCAGCAGGCGCTGCGTCAGTTCGCCCTCCGGCAGCGGCGTGAACTTGTAGAAGAGCGGGAAGATGAGGACCGGCGCTACGTTCGCCATTAGCACGGAGAAGAAGAGCATCACTACCGCGACCCACAGCCACCATGTAAGCGGCTGATAGGCGAGCAGGCCGTAGATCAGCGTCACAGCGGCTGCTTCTAGCACGAGGCTGAGTGCGAAACCTTTGAGAAGGTCCCGCAGCCAGCCCCTGAACGACTGGGTAGACATGTCGTAGCGGTGTGGCAGAACGTAGCCACTATAGTAAGCGATCGGTATGGTGATAAGCTGGTAGACGAGCACCGCCAGCAGGAAGTACAGCAGGATCTGCAAAGGAAACCAATCATGCACGGGCTGCCAACCCAAAAATGCCACACCCCGTATGACATTGCGCAGCCACTTATCCAGTTCGAGCGCGAACACGAGCAGCAGACCCGCTGCCGCGATGCCCAGATCCAGGAATGAGAGCCGTCGGCGTATGCGTGCGTACTCACGCGCCTTTTGCTGGCGGCCCGCGTCGATCTCCATATGCTGTCCCTCCCAAAACTACGCCAGTATCTTGCTGAGCTTCTCGAACGAACGGCGCGCACTCTCCAACGAAGGAATCGTCGGCGCATCGTTCTCAACCACGTACCATTCCACGCCGCTCTCCTCGGCGGCGCGACAGATAGCCCAAATATCGAGTGTGCCGTAGCCCACTTCGGTGAAGGTCCGTTCGGGCGTCATATCCTTGACGTGTATCAACGCCACGCGCCCCGCTCGCTTGTGCAGGTAGGCGATCGGATCGACGCCTGCAAACGACGCCCAGTAGGTGTCCAGTTCGAGCTTGACCAGCTCTGGATTGGTGCTGTCAAGGAGAGCGTCGAGCAGGTAGCGTCCATCGTCGCCCTTTGTGAATTCGTGACTGTGGTTATGATAAGAGAGGGTCAGCCCCTTCTCCTGGGCCACGCGCCCGCTGGCGTTCAGGCGCAGTGCCAGCGCCGGGAGCCGCTCGCTTGCAAACCACTCGGTGCTGAGATAAGGGACAGTTATATTGCGACTACCGATCTCCGCACAGTAGTTGATCTCGTGGGTGGGATCGCCCTCCAGTACTTCCCACCTCACGTGCGACCCTGCCGCGCGCAGCTCCGTACTGGCGAGCAGTTCGGCCAGCTCGCCGCTCGTGAGACCTCCATAGCCTGCGAACTCGACGCCGTTATAACCAATCTTCGCCACTTCGCGCACCGTTGCGGGAAAGTCGCGCGCCGTCTCGTCGCGTATCGTGTACATCTGCAACGCTATTAGTTTGTTGCTCATTAAGATCTCCCAACCGATTGTAATTACCCTTAACTCTAATTTCTCAGGTAGATTGTATCAGTATATCACCTGCCGAAGGGAGAAGATTCTTTGCTGTGAGTGAACCCGTTCGAACGCCTGGCGGCTGCGCAGACCCCGACCTGGGCGCTTCCCGGCATTTCCGGCATCTTAACCTCTGCAAAGTACTTTTCTACCATCCCCAAACCTGCACCCATGAGGATCGTATTGATCTCTACTAATATGTCTGGGTGGAGACATCTTTTTACCGGACTTGCTACCCGGCAGCGACCTCATCGACGCGCCCGGTAGAGGCTGAAGGAACAGGAATGTAAGTATGAAACGTGCGAACAAGCAACGCTTTCGTTACGCTGTCTCGTTGATCGTTACACTGGCGCTTGTACTGCTGACGGGAGGTTTTTTCTACCTGCAGGTCGTGACGAAGACATCCGCCCACGCGGCGCAGAACAATTTTGCGCTGCGCCTGGCACGACCTGTTTACTGGATGGCGGGTCAGGCTGCTATGGGGATGCAGCTTAATTGCCAGAACGCCAACGCACAGGGCCGCTGCTACACGCCGCAACAGATACAGAACGCCTACAATATCACGCCGCTTTACAAGAGTCGTACCACTGGGGTGGGCCATACCATCGTGCTCATCGACGCCTTCCAGAGTCCCACGATCCGGCGCGATCTGGCCCTCTTCGATCGCATCTTCGGGCTTAAAGATCCAAAGTTGCAGATCTTTGCACCCGATGGGCTGGTGCCGTTTAATCCCAATGATGCCGCGCAGGTGGGCTGGGCGGGCGAGATTACGCTCGATGTCGAGTGGGCGCACGCCGTCGCGCCGGGCGCGAATATAGACCTGGTGCTCGCCAATCCCCTGAAGGTGCAGAGCAATACGTTCTCAGGCTTCTTGCTCAACATCCTGCGCGCTACGCAGTTCGCCGTCAAAAACAATCTGGGCGATGTGATCTCGCAGAGCTTCGGCGGCAACGAGAACTGCGCCACGCAAGAGGTCCTACAGATCCAGCACCAGGTCTTCGTGGCAGCAACGGCGAAGAAGATCACGCTGCTCGCTTCATCCGGCGATCTGGGGGCTGCGCAGATCAATTGCGCCTCTACCAGTTTCGTGAGGGCCGTATCCACGCCTGCCAGTGATCCGCTCGTGACGGCGGTCGGGGGCACGTCGTTGATCGCCGATGCCGCGAGTGGCGCGTATATGAGCGAGACCGCGTGGGTCGGCAGCGGCGGTGGTTTCAGCGCGGTCTTCCCCAGACCGAATTTTCAGAGCCATGTGCAGACGAGCAATCAACGCGGCCTGCCCGATGTCGCCTCTGTGGCGGACCCGCAAACCGGAGTCGTCGTCGTCTGGAGCTCCTCGGGCCAGGGTGCGAATCTGGCGGCTGTCTTCGGTGGCACCAGCGTCGGCGCGCCTCAATGGGCAGGCATTACTGTCCTGACGAACGAGCGCATGGGCGCGCGCATCGGTTTCCTCAACGGCGCGCTCTACCGCCTCGGAGCAAGCCCCCAGGCCGCGACGGCGTTCCACGATATCGTGCAGGGGAACGATAATTTCGTCGGGCAGGACGCCAATGGCGCGACGGTGAACGTCAAGGGTTTCAATGCTGCGAAGGGCTGGGACCCGGTGACGGGGCTCGGCACACCCAACGTGGCGGCACTGGCGCGCCTCCTGCCGCAGTTCGCGTGATATCGAGCGCTCTGATCCATTCATCACAGCTTGCGCAGTCTGATCTCCTGAACGGAGTGGTCACGTCCCTTGTGCAGGATGAGTTGGGCGCGATCGCGGGTGGGCAGGATGTTCTCGTGCAGGTTGCGCCCGTTGATCTCCTGCCAGACATAGCGGGCCAACTGCACGCTCTCCTCGTCACTCAGGCTGGTAAAGCGCATAAAGAAGGAGGTGGGATCGTGGAATGCCGTGTCGCGCAGCATCATAAAGCGCTCGATGAACCACTGCTCAATATCGGTCTCTTCCGCATCGACGTAGATCGTCATATCGAAGAAGTCTGAGACAAACAGGCGCTGCCGCGTGCGACCAGTCCCGACCTGGAGCAGGTTCAGTCCCTCGACAATGAGGATATCGGCAGGCAAGGTCGCTCTCAACAAGGCTTGACAACGTGCAGCACAACTGCTATCATAGCGTTGCTTCACGTTACGCGAGTAACAGTATGCGCGAAAACTATGCGAATGCATATACCACAATAGAGAAGCTTGTGGTCAATCTCCTGCGCTTGAAGGCAGAGCGAGACGCGCCGATCCGGTGCGTAGTGCCCATAGTACCCATTAGTGCTATACAGTCAATCTCGGTAAGATCATACTGCTTCTGAGATTGAACATGCCACAATGACTCAGGATCAAGGAACTGTGATGGATGGCTCTCCACCTATGCCTCCCACGTATCCTCCTGACGCGCGCCGGAGCCGTCAAAAATTTCATCTCGGTCCGAAGCTTCTGATCCGAGGCAGAAAAACCTCATTGCGGTCAGATGAGCGCAGCTAGAAGCGAAAGCTTCGTTTCTGGCCGAAGGTAAGAAAAAAGAAGAGAGAAAACATGTTTGCAGTAATTAAAAGTGGTGGACGACAATACAAGGTTTCCGTGGGTCAGAAGCTCGAAGTCGAACGGCTCCCCCTCGAAAGTGGCACGCAGGTCGCCATCCAAGAGGTACTGCTGGTCTCAGACGCCGACAACACGCGTATCGGCTCACCGTTCATCGATAACACCCAGGTGCTGGCAACCATTGATGAGCATACCCGCGGCGAGAAATTGATCGTTTTCAAGTACAAGGCCAAGAAGCGCTACCGCCATCGTCGCGGACATCGCCAGGAGCTGACCGTATTGCTCATCGACGATATCGTCACCGATGGTAAGAGCCTGGTCACCGGCGAGGCGCCCAAAGTGAAAGAGGCTCACGCCCGTGGAGACCGAAGAGGCTCCCACAACGACGGTAGAGCCAGTTGCGGAAGAGTCCTCCGAGACCGACACCGGCAGGAGACTACGCCGCCGCTCAAGCGAGACCGCGCCTGAAAGCAGCACGGAGGAATAGATAATGGCACATAAAAAAGGAATGGGCAGTTCGCGCAATGGTCGCGATAGCAAGCCCAAGATGCTGGGCGTCAAACGCTTCGACGGTCAGTTCGTGACCGCCGGCAGCATCATCGTGCGCCAGCGTGGCACGAAGATCCAGCCCGGCGACCGCGTTGGCGTTGGCCGCGACCACACGCTCTTCGCCCTGATCGATGGCTATGTCAAGTTCGGGCACGCCTCGCGCACGCGCCGCTCCGTGAGCATCCTCACAGAGTTCCCAGAGCGTCCATCGGTGGAAGAGATGCTCGCGCGACGCGTTCGCGGCAGGAGGAGAGCTCCGCTTCTCGTCGAAGTCTAATCCAGCAGCGATATGCGGTATCATATAAAAAAGCATGGCACACAAGAGTGCCATGCTTTTTTGTTTTGCAATATATATGAGTCTGGACGGAGTTCGTCGCAAGATGTGACAGACCCGTTACCTTTCCATCCTTGAGATTGCCCGGTCAGGCCATCCTTTGAGATATACTGATAAAGAATAGTTTTTCCCGGCAGTCCCTTCATATTACCCCGAAAGGATAATCTATGCGAGCAATTATAAGCGTTGCTAACCGTGACGGCGTGGTGGAGCTGGCACGCGAGCTACAGAGCTACCATAGCGAATTATTTTCCACAAGTGGAACCCTGGCCGCTTTACAGGCCGAGGGCATACCCGCGCAATCGGTGAGCGAACTGACGCATTTTCCCGAGATCCTTAGTGGACGTGTAAAGACGCTCCATCCCGCTATTTTAGGAGGCGTCCTGGCACGACGCGATCTTCCTGAGCACGAGGAGGAACTGCAGGTGCACGATATCGGTCTCATTGATGTCGTTGTGGTCAACCTCTATCCCTTCGCGGAGACGGTGGCACGCCAGAATGCGGCCTTGATGGAGGCACTGGAGCAGATCGATATCGGCGGCGTCACGCTGGTGCGCGCTGCCGCGAAGAACTTTCAAGATGTGATTGTGCTGGTGCGCCCGCAGGACTACGCGCCGGTGATGCAGGAGTGGCGCGAACAGGGCGAGGTGAGCATCGAGACCAGGCGTCGACTCGCGACCATCGCTTTCCAGCATACCGCTAGCTATGATACCGCCATCGCCGAATATCTGCGTCTGAGCACGGGCAATTATTTCCCCGACCAACTCACCCTCCCGCTGGAGCGCGTCCAGGCGCTGCGCTACGGCGAGAATCCTCACCAGCAGGCGTCGTTCTACCGCTGGTCCGATACTACCTTCCATGCCGCACTGCCGACCGTGGCGGGCGCCGAGGTACTGCACGGCAAGGAGCTCTCCTATAACAATCTATTGGATCTGGACGCGGCTCTGGCGACCGTACAGAGCTTTACCGCCCCCGCGATAGCCATTATCAAGCATACCAATCCTTGTGGCCTGGCCTGCGACGATTCGCTGGTAGAGGCATATAAGCGGGCACACTCCGGCGATCCCATCTCCGCCTACGGAGGCATCGTTGGGAGTAACCGCAAGCTGGATGAAGCGACCGCGCAGGAGATCTCGCAGCTCTTTTACGAAGCGATCATCGCACCGGAATTTACGCCCGAAGCCCTGGCGATTCTGTGCAAGAAGAAGAATATCCGCCTGCTCGCCACCCATACGCCGATCAATCCGAGGAGCATCAATACGCAGGCTCTGCACGCTGGCCGGCCCGAGGTGCGCTCCGTCGGCGGAGGCTTGCTCTTACAGACCCCTGATGCCGTTGGCGAGCGCGAGGCCGAATATACCGCCGTCACCGACCGCGATCCGACGCTGGAAGAGGTCACGGATCTCATGTTTGCCTGGAAAGCGGTACGACACGTCAAGTCAAACGCGATCGTGCTGGCGCATAAACTGATGCTGGTCGGCGTCGGGGCCGGACAGATGAACCGCGTCACCAGCGTGCATCTCGCGGTTGATAAGGCTGCCGATCGCGCGCGCGGCTCCGTGCTGGCCTCCGACGCCTACTTCCCCTTTGCCGATGGCGTCGAAGCGGCGGCAAAAGCGGGCGTCACTGCCATCATTCAGCCCGGCGGCTCCGTGCGCGACGAGGAGACGATCCGCATGGCGAACCGCTATGCCATCGCGATGATCTTTACGGGCAGGCGCCACTTCAGACATTAGCGCGTTTGCTGAAAGGCGCATAAAAAAGGAGCGGCTGACGATAAGCCGCTCTTTTGCTGCATTGTACCCTCGTCAGGCTACGATCTCGTCGGAGAAGAAGCGTACCCACAGGACGCATATCGCCAGGCCACCGATGAGGGTGAAGAAGCCGATCGCTCCCGCGGCAGTGTTGGTCGGGTCTTTGTAAGGATAGAAGATGATGAGCGCGAGCCAGCCGATGGTCAGCACAGCGGTCCAGCTCAATTTCGTGGTCTCGGGATTTGAGCGATAGAGCAGGTGGTAGAAAAAGATGACCAGGAAGCCGATCAGTACCACAACTATTTTAAAATTTGTGGTGACGGAGCCATCTCCGATCCAGTCGATGACAAGGGTCGGCTTGATAAATAGAAAGGTGCACACCCATAATATGGCCAGAACGACGCCCCCGACGACCTTGCGTATCTCAAAGGGATTATTCACCGATAGGGCTCCTTTCGAGGAAGATATCTACAAAAATGACTGCATCCGTACGCATAGAACGTGATGGTACGAATGTATATAGTTTCCATACGTATTCGTATTGTAGCCGTTGCCACAAAATAAATCAATATCTGTTTACTGAAAGAATTTTTGCGAGGACACCTCGCACTCCGGCAGGGGCGGCTGCCCCTGCACCCCGCTTTCACCCGAGGGATGGAGACCCTTACTGATAATAAGCGCGCGCGAAACGCGCTGCCCAGCGGGCATTGTTGATCAAGAGGGCTTTGTTGGCCGCGACGCTCTGGCCGCCGGTGATCTCGGCGACGTGCGCCAGGACGAACGGTGTGGTGGCTGCGCCCTTGATGCCCTGCGCGCGCGCCAGGCGCAACGCCTCCTCGGTGGCCGCCTCCAGGGGCGCCGCATCAAGGGCGTACTGCTCGGGGATGGGGCAGGCGACGACCAGCCCGTGCAGACCCAGCTCCCACTGCAGGCGCGCCGTCGCGGCAATAGCAGCAACGTCGTCCGCGCGATGGGGCAGTTTGCGTCCACTATGGCGCACAAAGAAGGCTGGCAGTTCATCGGTCTGCCAGCCGATGACGGGCACACCCTGCGTCTCAAGATATTCCAGCGTCAGGTCGAGATCGAGGATCGATTTCGCGCCAGCGCAGGTGACTAAGACAGGCGTGCGGCCCATCTCGGTGAGGTCGGCGGAGATGTCCATGCTGCTCTCGGCCCCGCGATGTACGCCGCCGATGCCGCCCGTAGCAAAGAAGCGGATACCTGCCATGCTCGCGCACAACATGGTGCCCGCAACCGTCGTCGCGCCCAGCCGTTTCGTCGCCAGGGTGATCGCCAGGTCGCGCCGGCTGACCTTCTGTACGCCAGCGATCGTTCCCAGGCGCGTAATCTCATCCAGGTTCAGGCCGATGGCGATACTACCATCATGAATACCGACCGTCGCGGGCGTGGCGCCCTCAGCACGGATGGTCGCCTCCATGGCCTGCGCCACCTCGACGTTGGCGGGATAGGGGAGTCCATGCGCGATGACCGTCGATTCGAGCGCGACGACTGCGCGCTGCTCCTGTAATGCGGCCTGCACTTCGTCGGAGAGAAGGATATGGGGATACGTTGTCATAGAAACGTCCCTTTCTGGAAACCACGCCATTTCAATGGCAGTGAAGGGAAGAAAGACGGTCCGCAGACCGTTCTCCCTGTTCATATGTGATAACTATAGCCATCGCAGTGATGGAGAACTGTACAGAAGCGATGGCTAATCCCCTGCACGGTTCTTGCGGGTGTCGTGATATTGAATGAGCCAGTGGTACGAACCGCAACCTTGCCCACGTAGGTTCCAGCCTTCACGCCACTGCTTACCACTGCTCGCACGATATCGCCCGTTTGAAATCCCTTTACACGCTTTGCCTGTTTTGGGCCAGTTCGTGGAAAGCCGTACATATCCATCCTGCACATCTGGCGGCTTCCTTGTCCGGTTGCTTTGATGAGCAAGGGAACCATCCCCTGTGTATCAAGCTCGGTTGGCGTACTTTTGCCCACGCAAGCAGCATCCACCCAGTGTGCTTTCTCAAGATTGCGGATGGTTCGATTGAACTTTGTTCGTCCACCGCTGCCACATTCAACGGGGAGGCCCAACGCTTGTACGCATTCAAAGAGTCTCCAGCGTGTGCTATTGACTGCGGCTGCATCCTTGAGCGGCGTCTTTGCCTGGCGAAGAATGCGTGTGAGCACATCAGGTTTTTTCTTGAGAAACACGGCAATATCCTGTGTCCCTTTGGCGAGATTGCACTGCTCACAGGCAAGGGTGAGATTACTTGCTCGGTTGGAGCCACCTTTGGCGCGAGGAACAATATGCTCAACCTGCAAAGGACGGTTCTCTTTTGCACAGTAGGCACACCGACGCCCCCACTTTTCTAGCAGGTACTCGCGCAGTTCATAGCCTGCCAGCGTTCCCTGCTGATACTGGCATCCTTCAATGTCTGGTTGCTCCATCGCTTGCATATCGAAGCGGACCAACTCCATACTGATTGCTGCAATTGGGCACAGACGCATCAAGCGTTTGACCCAGGTGAGGACGTTACAGACACGGCTCTCTAGTGAAGGTGCAAGCCATCCTTTGTGCCTTCTGCGATTCTCGAAACGCGGCTTCCTATATCGGGTATGGCGTGATCGGCGTCCTCTCCTGATCGCCCGACGAGTATCAAGCGCGCTCGTAATGGCTTGCCCACGATGGATCAGTTCAGCGGCAAACACCACCTTGCCCGTCGTATCGTTCACGACGGCGACCCCTGTGGTGCGGCTGCCAGGATCGAGCTTGACACGCAGAGCTTTCACCTCTGGCATCTCACCTTCCCTTTTGAGCACAATCGTAAAGGGATAGCGTTTGAGGACTGCCGCCTTTCCTGAAGTGAGCAAGAACCGCGCTTCCCCTGGATGAACAGGAGTGAGCGGCTTTTTGTTGGTATCCACGACAAAAACGTATGACAGAGAAATTGCTCCTTCGTACACTCCGTATTCAGAGTACCAACGAAGCTATCGCTTCTAACTCCGTTCAGGTGCTCTGAGAGGAAGTGCCTCTGGTTTCCCAGGTAATGTTTGCCTCGACAATGTTACGAGAGCGGTTTGACGTGCAACACACGGGCTTTCCCCTTCAGCCTGTTTAATGCGGCACCGTAGCGGTTGGGACTGGCAACGTATCCCAACGTACCTATTTCGCTCGTAACGTAGCTAATTTCCTAGCTAAGTCTGGTCAGGAGGGCTTACTCACGCAAGCCCCTGAGTTTCAACTCAAGGGGTTCCTGACATGTGAGCCTCGTTGTGTAGCGAAAATAGCGGCGCAGGCTCGTAACGGAAGCCGCCGCCTCTGAAGGGAAGTATACACCTCGCGTGCTCAAAAGACAAATTCCGCTCTTGACAGGGGCATTTCTTTTTTTGCGTCATGGGGGAAAAGGAATCATCACCGAGTGTCATTCTGACCATGTAGGGGCGCGGTTCACAAGCCCGCACATCGGCCTGTGGAGCGCCACGGGCTTGTGAACCGCGCCCCTACAGCGGTCGGTTGGTCAGATCCTTTCATACAAAAAAGACAAATATCGCTCTTGACGGAACCGTGTTGAACGTCGTACTAATCGTTATCCTCGTCAACCGAGAAGACGTATCTGCCCTCGACGCAGTAATATTGCAGGTTGCCATCACTGTCCGTCAAAGGTATCGATTCGCTCTCGGGGTCTACCAGCAAGATACCCTCTTCGTCGCCGTCAGGACTGGGATGATACTTGATCTCCTCAACGTTCATGCTCTTCCTTCTTTCTTGAGCTGGCCTGTGTTGGCCGTCTCTCGCTCTGTATCTGCTCCGCTCCCCTCGCTTCCAGCCCGTGGAGAACGGATGCTGCAACGGTACACGTGCGAAACAGGCGCCTCCCGAGCTTGTCTGGTCTTACCGGTGCCACCAGGGCTCCAAAAGTCCCACAGGATAGAATGGCGCGCGCATGCTTCTTCCTATCCTCGATTGTTGTGGGCCTGTCCTGCTTCCCCCGGTGACTTTATATAATTTTTTTTTGATCCTCAACATTTATCAATAGAGCAAACAAAAAGTACTATAATATGGCATCAAAATATCGACACGAAGATTCTTATTTCCCACACTAAACGATGTATGTTCTCTCTTTTGTATGTTGACTATTTTACATAACGATTTCAATGTTGTCATATCTCAGAAATCGGCGTGTTCTGTTCCTATGTGTGTAGGCTGTTTGCACCTTGACGCCGGCGCATGTTATAGTATCCCTGAGGCTGGGAGGTGAAACGGTGGTTCCTCGTGTGAGCGCGGTTTACGGACCGACGGGGATCGGAAAATCCACAACTGTGCATGGCAAAAAGCCTTGTGTTGTCCTTTGTATAAAAGACGTTTCTGAACGATAAAAACAAAAAATTTAGGAGTCAATTCCATGGCATTTACAAAAAAGTTGCTGACCACCGGTCTTATCGTAGGGGGAGCATTGGGGGCAATGGCGGCTTATAACAGGCTAACGGAGTCTCTGGCTGGCGAGCTTGATACCGTCCTGACGGGGGAGGAGCGGCGCTATCCATGGAAATACGGCGATATGTTTTACGAGGTAAACGGTCCGCGCGATGCGAAGCCGCTCCTGCTGGTGCATGGCTTTGGCCCCGGCGCTTCGTCCTACGAGTGGCGGAAAAATATCGATAACCTTACGGGCTATTTCCGCGTCTATGCGATTGATCTGCTAGGCTTTGGCCTCTCCGATCACCCGGCTATCGACTACAGCGCCGAGCTCTACGCGGACCTGATCAGCGATTTTATCAGGGAAGCGATCGGCAAGCCTACCATTGTGGTGGCGCGCGGCCTCTCAAGCGCCTATGTGATTGCGGGTGCTTATCGCCGGCCCCAGTACTTTGAGCGCCTGGTCCTGGTCTCGCCGCCTCCTACCATCCTACAAGAGCTCTTCCCCGGCGCGTTCAACACTGCGATAAAGACCGTGCTGCGCCTGCCGATCGTGGGTCAGTTTATCTACAACCTGCTGACCTCGCGCGGCGCGATCCGCGGCTACTACGACGACCAGGGCTTCCACAATCCCGGCCTGATCACCGACGAGCTGGTCGAGTATATCTACACCAGTGCGCACCAGGCGGACAGCCGTTATCCCGCCGCGTCGCTCTTCAGCGATGGGCTGGTGCTGGACGTGCACGAGTCCCTCGCCCGGCTGCAGGTTCCCGTGATCGCCGTGTGGGGCCGCGAGGGCGCGCTTACGCCGTCCGAGGCCAGTGGCGCCTTCAAGCGTGTCAACCCGCGCATCGAGGTGCGCATCCTGGATAAGAGCCGCGCCCACCTGCAGGAAGAGCAGGCCGCCGAATTCAATACTCTGGTGCGCGATTTCGCTGCGGCTGCCGTAAAATAGTACGTGCATACATCGGGGTAGGGACGGGATAAATCCTTCTCTCACTGACACATTTTTTTGATCAATCATGTGATCGAGGTAGGGACCAGCTTCCAGCGCATCCGCGATTTACCGTTTTCCTCTCCTGACATATAGATATGCATGTATTCATGTATAATAAACGTTTCTTCATATGGAACGTGTAGGAATATGATAAATCCGGACGCGCTGGAAGCTGGTCCCTACCCCAAAAAAATCTCCTTTCTGAAAAAGTGTCAGGGAGAGACGAGTGGCACATCGCTCTCTCGCAAGTAAGCCTTACGCTGTAGTCAAGGTCTTCAGGGTCCTGGTCTGGTGCGTGTCCTGTATCACCTCTTCATTCGGAACCTCTGCACTCACCACTTCTGTATTAGAGACCTCTGCATTCACCACCTCTTCACCGGAGAGGCAGACCCGGTTGCGCCCGCTATGCTTGGCAACGTACATCGCAGCGTCGGCCCTCTCGATCAATTCCTTGCGCGTGATGCCATCGAGGGGATAGACGGCCAGGCCAAAGCTCGCGGTGACGGGAATAGCGACCGAGGATTGTGTCTCGTTTACCTCCCAGATGTAGGGCTGTGCTGCAATCGCATTACGCAGGCGTTCGGCCATCTCAAAGGCTTCGTGCTGCTCGATATCGGTGAGCAGGATCGCAAACTCTTCGCCTCCATAGCGCCCAACATAATCTTCCTGGCGCACACAATCGCGCAGTTTCTGCCCAACGAAGTGCAGGACCGCATCCCCTGCGCCGTGGCCCCAGGTATCGTTGACGCTTTTGAAGCGATCGACATCCACAAAAATGATGGCGCAGTCTCGTTGCGTGGTGTGGCACTGCGCGATCTCCTTATCAATATGGTCCATAATGGCACGGTGATTGGGCAGGCCTGTCAGGGGATCGGTGGTCGCGAGGGAGTTCAGGTGCTCATTGGCGATGCTGAGGGTCTCGTTCTGTTCCTGAATACGGGTGTAGAGGCTTTGCAGTTCCTGACGCGTCACTTCGTAAATATCGCTCATATTCTGGATAGTAGCCATCATCGTATACAAAGATTGCCCGATCTGCCCGATCTCGTCCTGACCTGCGTAAAAAGATGGCAGTTTCCTCTTGCTTACAGGTACTGACCAGTCGCCCTGGGCGAGCGCTACCAGGCCATCCGCCAGTTCCATTAACCATACGCTGGAGGCCAGCCGCGCTACCAGACACACCTGTTGCAGCGGACGCGCAATCACACGCCCCATCACGATGGCGCACACACATCCCAGCGCAATAACGAGTCCTCCCAGCAACAGATTGTACAGCACAAGTAGATGGGAGATGGCGCTCATAGAGGCCATCTGGGCTGTGATCTGGCGTGCGTCAGGATGGCGAGCGAACCGCGCAACAATCCCCGCCTCCTGAATACCGAAGCTTACATCGATTATAATCATACCCAGTACCAGAGGAGAGACTAAGGAGTCGTCAGAAAATAAAGGTTGTAAAGCGGGAGAGAGTGTGCTAGACTGTGGGGCATGGATGAAAGAGAAAAAGCCATCAAGCAGAGATTCGACCTGCTGGCCGGAGAACTCAATGAGCGGACGAGACGAGTGC
>WNFY01006760.1_pt1 | contig 19311 bp, 12 predicted proteins | sample 5400091 | NCBI WGS metagenome assembly WNFY01 (sample SAMN13153364, study PRJNA577476) | soil metagenome | isolation source: 60 cm soil or saprolite under grassland replicate 1 | place: USA:California | collected 2016-06-15
CGCCTGCGCCACTGCGCGATACTGCTTGCGCTGGCTCGCCTCGGTACTCAGTCGCACGAAGGCAGCGCCCAACAGCGGCTCGATCTCAGGATCCGATTCCTTGGCAATCGCGTCGCCGAGCGCTTGCGCGCTTTCGCCGAGCACTGTGCCGCCCACCGTTGCGTACAAGTCAGCCAGATGAGTAAGTCCCGTCGCTACACGCACGCGATAGTCGGCCTCTTTAGACGTGATCGCGCTGGTATAGTTGCGCAGAATTTCGGATGCAGTCTCGCGGTCGCTACGCTTGAGCAACAATTCGACGTATTGGCGGACGTTTCTTGCCGGCACACACGCCGCATCCTCCGAAAGCAAGGCCTTTTTCTTGCTCGACTCTGGTAATTCCGCCCAGAATTTGCGGTCGAGAATGTCGGCATGCGACTCGACCAAAAGTCTGGCGTGCGTGAGCTTGTCTTCTTGCAGGCGCAGAATGTTGCGCAGGTCCGCCATCTGCTGGCTCATTTGTTCGAGCAGTTCGTGGACCGCATTTACTTTGAGATCTCCGTCTTCGAAACGTTCCATTGCATACCGAATTGCCAGTTGCTCGGCAGCCCGCATCAGAATGGGCTTATCGGCGTTTTGTCCCGGAGCAAGCTTAGAGAGTTCATCCAGCAATGAAAGCACCGACGTCTTGATGTTTTCTTCCGAGTGGTGCAGCTCGAGCCCAATGAGTTCCGGCTTCGGCGTTGGGTTCGCACCGAGTTCTCCAAAACGTGTCAGCAACCGTAATGCCTGATGTGTTTCTTTATCGCTCAACCGGAAAGGCTGTTCCGCCCAGCTCAGAGGACCTTCAGCCATAGTGGGTAGCGGGATTTGCGCATCACGCTGCGCCTTCGCACCACCTTGTGCCCCTTCCGCAGCCGCGATTAGCTGCACCAGTTTGCTGGGATCGTTCAGCCACTCCTTGAATTCTGGCCCGAGGGACTGTGCTGCAATTTGCGCTGCTGCGGTGACATTGGCGGTCGCAGGATCGGATGCGACAAACTTTACTTCGTTCACCCGAATGCTGCCCTTGTTGCCAGGAAACGCGGCGCGGATCTCGTTAGCTAGTTCTGCTGCCCTCGATCCATTGAAAGCAAAGGCCCGTACCAATTTATGAAATTCATCACGCGTAACGCTGTTCGAAAACTGAATGCTCGCAAGCCCGGACGCGGTCAAGAGTTGAGCAAAGCCGCGTTCAGCATGTCCGGTCTCGACTGCAACGCCATCCAACAGCAGACGATCGTTGGAGACACCCAGGACTACGCCGCCTTTGCATTCAGCTATGGCCTCGCTCAGTTCGTTCCACGCGACCTCGAACTGGGCCGTCGTGCGCCGGTGACTGGGCCCGTAGAGGCGCACATGCTTCACCAGAATGTTCAGGCTATGAATGAATGGGCGCGCAGACGATTGAGCCGCCTTGCTTGTGCCGGTGCTCGGAATAGGATTCTCCCCAGACTTGCTGCCACTTTAGCGTAAGCGGAAAGGAATGCCGGCGCACATTACTGAGGTCATGGGACGGCTGGGTAGGTGGTTCTAAGTAGTTGGTAAGGCAGCGGCTTAGGGGTACGCCGTTGTGATTAGCCGCCAGTCATCGTTCCACAGGCCTTGAACTAGCCACTAATCACCCGCCATTATTTGTCGCCGATAACGAAATTCAGCGTCGTATTGCCATTCGGGTCAACGCTGACCTTCTTTTCCCATTCGCGCGGGGGCGTGAAAACCGGGCGCGAAATGCGCTTTTCAGTGAGCACGTCGAACGACCCTTCCTGGCGCGCGATGCCCCAGCCTTCGTGCCAGGCAACAATCTGGTAATCGCCCGGAGGCACATTCGTCAGCTCAAACTTGCCGGTTTCATCTGTGACCGCATAATAGGGATGTGAAACCACCAGCATTTCTGCGTTCATCCAGGTATGTCCGCCGTTACACTTCAGGTTGACAACGCCAGTGGCTGGCATGTCGCGCGAAATCACCTGATTGGGAAAAGGAAACGGCAGGTTGTAGGTGGCTGCTCCATCCATGTGAACGGTATGCAAAACAGCATCTGAGCTCTTCATCTGCAACTTAGCACTGGCTGGCACCAGCAGGATATGGGGTTCGTAGCGGCATTGTTTTTGATCGAGAAACTGCCGTTGCGGCGGCAGATCGATGGCTTTACCGCGCGAAACATTTTTGAGAAAGACAACCGTGTTTGCCACTCCGCCCTGCGCGCCCACAATCAGGCGCTCCAAATCGCGGGTCTTATGTGCTTCAGGGTCGCAAATCTGGGGGTCTTTTGTGATCGCTGCCGTTGCCGAACGAGGCACCGCCCCGGACCATTTGACACTCCCGGTGATGGTTCCCCCATTGGTTACGGAAACGACTTGATATGCTTGCCCCACGGCATCCATTGACGAGAGCAGGCTGGCGAACAATGCCCATCGCATGCTCTTCAACATAGACAGCTCCCCACGCACAAACTTATACGTCTTGTCCAAAGACTAACCTTGGATTTTTCATACGCAAGTAACTGGAGTAATCGTGACGTACGGTTTGGGGAAAGTGTCCCGTTCTAGTCTGCTTGGCTTCCAGCTGGCGAGACTTGCCGGAGGGTTCGTTGCTGGCCACGTAGCCGCCAGCGCAGACGATCCAGATAGAGATAGACAACTGGAGTGGTGAACAGCGTCAGGGCTTGACTCAGAATCAGTCCGCCCACGATCGTGATTCCCAATGGCTGCCGCAACTCCGAGCCCGTGCCGGTGCCGAGAGCGAGAGGAAGTCCGCCCAGCATGGCAGCCATGGTAGTCATCAGAATTGGGCGGAATCGCAGCATGCATGCCTCAAAAATTGCGTCTTGGGGAGACTTACCTTCCCGCCGTTCTGCATCGAGCGCAAAATCGATCATGAGGATGGCGTTCTTCTTGACTATTCCAATGAGCAGAATGATCCCAATCAATCCCATCACATTCAGCTCGTTGTGCGTGAGCAAGAGCGCTAGCAGTGCCCCCACTCCGGCCGACGGCAGTGTCGAGAGAATGGTGATGGGATGAATAAAACTTTCGTACAGAATGCCGAGCACGATGTATACCGTAAGCAATGCGGTCGCAATCAACACCGGTTCATTCGCCAGTGACTGTTGAAACGCGGCCGCCGTACCCTGAAAACTCGCGTGAATCGTTGCTGGGAACCTGATCTCGCGCTCGGCATTCACGATGGCCACGGTCGCCTGGTCTAGCGAGACATCAGGCGCAAGATTGAATGAGAGCGTAGTTGAAGGGAATTGCCCCTGGTGATTGACCGCAAGTGAAGTGCTGGCCGGGCCAAAGTGCGCAATCGCGGCGAGCGGGATAACTTGCCCGTTCGAGGAATGTACGTACACGGTCTGCAAGGCTTGCGGACTCTGCTGGTATTGCGGATCAACTTCCATCACCACGTGATACTGATTCAGTTGCCGGTAGATAGTTGAGACCTGCCGCTGCCCGAAAGCATCGTAAAGCGCATTATCAATGTCCTGCGGAGACACGCCCAGCCGGGAAGCTGTATCGCGGTCAATGATGACCTGTGCGTCAAGCCCTTTGTCTTGCTGATCAGTATTTACCTGAGTCAGTTCTTTGACGCTCCGCAATTTTTGCAGCAGCCGTGGCGCCCAGGAACTGAGCTCGTTCAGATCTTCTCCCTGGAGTGTGTACTGATATTGCGCCTGACTCTGGCGGCCACCGATGGTCAAGTCCTGCGCCGATTGCATGAACAGAGACGCACCTGGTACTACCGCCAATTTGTGGTGCATTTCTCCAATAAATCGGTCTGCAGTAATTTTTCGTTCCTTGCCTTTTGGCTTCAGGGTGATAAACATGCGGCCCTGATTCTTCGCGGTGTTGCCTCCCGCGAAAGCCACCACTGCCTGCACATTCTCGTCTTTGGCAATGATGCTCACGTACTGTTGCATCTTCTGCTGCATGGCTGCGAACGAAATATCCTGGTCGGCCTGTACTGAGCCGCTCACCCGGCCGGTGTCTTGCTGGGGGAAGAAACCTTTGGGAACCTGCCAGTACAGATATACGCTTAGGCCTGCGGTCGCGATGGTCATGAGCAGCGTCGCAAACTGGTGCTTCAACACCCAACTCAGGGACGCGCGGTAAATGCGTAGCAGCCAACTGAAGCCTCCTTCGGATAATCGGTAGAGACGGCCATGGCTCTCTTCCTGCTGCGACTTGAGAATCTGCGCGCACATCATGGGAGTAGTGCTGAGGGAAACCAGCAGTGAGACCACAATGGCTGCGCTCAAGGTCACTGCGAATTCCCGGAACAAGCGTCCGACGATGCCGCCCATCATTAGTATTGGAATAAAAACCGCGACCAGGGAGGTGCTCATGGAAAGCACGGTGAAGCCAATCTCGCGCGCGCCACGGAATGTGGCCGTCACGGTGGACATCCCGTTCTCGATGTAACGGGTAATGTTTTCGAGCACAACAATGGCGTCGTCCACGACAAACCCGGTCGAGATCGCTAGCGCCATGAGCGAGAGATTGTCGAGACTGTAGCCAGCGAGATACATCACGCCAAAAGTGCCGATCAACGAAAGCGGCACGGCAATACTTGGAATGATGGTGGCGCGGACGGTGCGCAGGAAGACGAACACCACCAAAATCACCAGCACCACCGAAATCAGCAGCGTGATTTCGATGTCATGGACTGAAGCCCGGATCGTTGTCGTGCGGTCCATGACAACATCAATGTGGATCGCCGGCGAAATAGACGCCGACAGCTCCGGCAGCAGCGAATAAACTCGGTCAACCGTGTCAATGATGTTGGCGCCGGGCTGGCGAAAAAGGATGATCAGTACCGCGGGCTTGGGCTGCACGTTTGGATCGGAAGATCCGTGCGCGGCAAGCCCGATCACACGCGTGTCCTCGACCGAATCGTCAACCTTGGCAACATCGCCCAGCCGCACCGGAGCGCCGTTCTGATAGGAAACAATCAGCGGACGGTACTGGTCCGCCAGTTTGATCTGATCATTGTCAGTAATGGCCCACGTGCGATTGGAATCCCCGACCTCGCCTTTTGGACGATTAGCATTCGCCGATCCCAGTGCGGTGCGCACCGTATCCAGTCCGAGGCCGAGCTTGTTCAGTTGATTGGGATTCACTTCCGCCCGCACTGCCGGCCGCGCTGCTCCGCCGACAAACGCTTGTCCAATGCCATTCACTTGCGCAAGCTTTTGCGAAAGCACCGAGTCGGCGGCGTCATACATCTGGGGCAGCGTAATCGTGTCCGACGTCAGTGCCAGAATCAAGACGGGTGCGTCTGCAGGGTTGACTTTTCGATATGTCGGATTTCCCGGCAAGTACGACGGCAACTGACTGCGCGCCGCATTAATCGCAGCCTGAACGTCACGCCCTGCAGCATCGATGTTGCGGTTCAGATCAAACTGCAGGACGATTCCGGTTGAGCCAGTCTGGCTGCTCGACGTCATTTGGTTCACGCCGGCAATGCGCCCAAATTGACGCTCAAGAGGTGTGGCTACCGCCGACGCCATCGTTTCCGGACTAGCGCCCGGCAGCGATGCCTGCACCTGAATCACGGGGAATTCGACCTGCGGCAACGGCGCTACCGGAAGAAAACGAAACGCCAGAATTCCAGCCAGGAGGAGCCCTACTGTCAGCAGGGAAGTGCCGACCGGGCGCTTGATGAATGGAGATGAAACACTCAAGCTTAATCTCCTGTTGCCGGTTGCTCCTGGAAGTGCCGGAAGCCGAACCGTTCAAACCGTTGCGACAGACGGTCAAACCAGAGATAGACGACGGGCGTCGTGTAAAGCGTCAATAGCTGGCTCAACAGCAGACCACCGACAATGGTGATGCCCAACGGGTGCCGCAACTCCGATCCTGTGCCGCGTCCCATCGCCAGCGGAAGTCCGGCGAACAGCGCGGCCATCGTAGTCATCATGATGGGGCGAAAACGCAGCAGCGATGCTTGAAAGATCGCTTCTTCCGGAGACTTGTGCTCTTCCCGCTCGGCTTCCAGCGCGAAGTCAATCATCATGATGGCGTTTTTCTTGACGATTCCGATTAGCAGAATGATTCCAATCAGACTGACCACGCCTAGATCATTTCCAGTGATCAGCAATGCCAGTAGTGCACCGACACCCGCCGAGGGCAGCGTGGAGAGGATTGTGACCGGATGAATATAGCTTTCGTACAAAACTCCGAGCACGATATATACGGTGATGATCGCAGCAAGAATGAGCAATGGCTCGCTCGAAAGCGAATTACGGAATGCCGCCGCCGTACCCTGAAAACTCGTATGAATACTGGGCGGCATGTGAATCGCCGCCTCCGCAGCGTCGATAGCTTTGGTTGCTTCTCCGAGTGACACACCCGGCGCAAGGTTAAAAGAGAGGGTTACCACAGGGAATTGGCCTTGATGATTGATCGCCAATGCAGCATTGGCCTGCTGAACGTGACTGAAAGCCGAGAGAGGAACCTGAGTCCCAGTTCCCGCTTTCACATAAATGTTGTCGAGGTCATCCGGATTCTGTTGAAACTGTGGGTCAACTTCGAGCACTACATGATATTGGTTTAGCTGGGTGTAGATGGTGGAAACTTGCCGCTGACCGAAGGCGTCGTAGAGAGTGTTGTCAATTGCCGCCGGCAGAATACCTAGCCGAGAGGCGGAGTCGCGATCAATTACAAGATCAGCTTGCAAGCCGCCATTCTGCTGGTCGCTAGCCACGTCGCGCAGTTCTGGAGCGGTCCTCAGCTTGTCGAGCAATTGCTGCGACCAGTTCGAAAGCTCGCGCGCGTCTGTGTCCTCCATCGAGTATTGGAACTGCGTGCGGCTGACGCGATCTTCTACAGTTAGGTCCTGCACCGGCTGCATATACAGGGTGATTCCGGGGACTTGCTGTGCCAATTCCGGTTGCAGGCGGCGAATGATGTCAGAAGCGCTCGAACTGCGTTGATCGCGCGGCTTAAGATTGATTTGAATGCGCCCGCTGTTGAGTGTGGGATTCGTCCCATCCACGCCGATGAAGGACGAAAGGCTGGCAACGTCTTGATCCTTCAATATGACTTGCGCGAGTTGCTGCTGGCGCGCAGACATTGCCGTAAAAGAAATGTTCTGCGGTGCGTCCGAGATGCCGAGAATTACGCCCGTGTCCTGCACCGGGAAAAATCCCTTCGGCACCACGACATAAAGGAAGAGCGTCAGCACCAGAGTGGCTGCCGTCACCAGCAGAGTCGCAGTTTGATGTTGCAACACCCACTTCAAGGTGCGTCCGTAGAACTGAATGATCCGCTCGTAAATGTTTTCGGACCAGCGATAGAAACGTCCTCCTCTGGATTCACCGCGTGCCTTCAGCAGTTTTGCGCTCATCATCGGCGTCAGGGTCAGGGAGACGAATGCGGAAACCAAAATCGTGACCGCCAGCGTAACTGCAAACTCCCGGAATAGGCGCCCGACGATATCGCCCATGAACAGCAGAGGAATGAGCACAGCGATCAGTGAAATTGTCAGTGAAACGATCGTGAATCCGATTTGGCCTGCGCCCTTCAGTGCCGCATCGAGCGGGGAATCACCGGCCTCGAGAAAGCGGTTGATGTTCTCGATCATTACGATGGCGTCGTCCACTACGAAACCTGTCGAAATCGTCAGCGCCATCAACGTGAGATTGTTCAGGCTGTAGCCGAGCAGATACATCACGCCGAAGGTGCCAACCAATGAAAGTGGCACGGCAACGCTGGGAATGATCGTTGCTCTCAGGTTCCTCAGGAAGAGAAAGATCACCATCACCACCAGAGCGACGGTGAGCATCAATTCGAACTCAACATCTCTAACGGAAGCGCGAATCGTCACGGTACGGTCCGTCAGCACTGAGACCTTTACTCCGGCGGCAAGCTGGAGACGCGGCAGCAGCTGGTTGATTCGGTCCACCACGCTGATGATGTTGGCGCCGGGTTGCCGCTGAATATTGACGATCACCGCCGGCGAGAGCTTTTCATTCTGTCCAACCCAGGCGGCCTGCCGTACGTTCTCGACGTCGTCCTGGATATTGGCAACATCCGCGAGCCGCACCGGCGCGCCATTCCGGTAAGCAATTACGATGGGCGCGTATTCCGCACCTGAAAGCAGTTGATCGTTGGCATCAATCGTGAATGACTGCCTGGGGCCGTCAAGTGTTCCCTTGGCCTGATCCACGTTAGCGACAGCCAGGGCGGAGCGCACGTCTTCCAGACTTAGCCCGTACGAAGCCAGCGCGGTAGGATTAGCACGAATCCGCACTGCCGGCTTTTGTCCGCCGCTGATTGAAACCAGTCCGACACCGGTGACCTGGGAAATCTTCTGTGCCAGCGCGCTGTCCGCCAGGTCTTCGATCTTCGGCAGAGGCAATGTGTCAGAAGTGAGGGCGAGAGTGAGAATGGGTGCGTCCGCGGGATTCACCTTGCTGTAAACAGGTGGATTCGGCAGGTCCGTCGGAAGGTAGGTTCCTGAGGAGTTGATTGCTGCCTGGACTTCCTGTTCGGCAACGTCGATGTTTTGGTCGAGATTGAACTGCAGAGTGATGATCGAGCTGCCCAGCGAACTGCTGGACGTCATTTGGCTGAGGCCCGGTACCTGTCCGAACTGGCGCTCCAGAGGCGCGGTGACGGACGACGCCATGACCGTCGGATCAGCGCCAGGGTAGAACGTCATCACCTGAATGGTGGGGTAATCCACTTCCGGCAAGGCTGAAACCGGGAGCTGCCGGTAGGCCACGATACCGACGAGAAGAACGCCGATCATCAGCAACGATGTGGCAACCGGACGCAATATGAACAGGCGCGACGGATTCATTGTGAAGCTGTCCCGGAATTCTGATTGCCCGAAGTCCGCGGTCCGCCTCCGTGATTGTGCCGTCCCTGACTTGCGCCCGAAGGATTAGGGCTTGGCGAGCCAGGAATGGATGCGGGCTGGGTTCCGGGTCCTTGCTGATGGGGCTCGACGCGGCTGTTGGCCTGCAACTTATCTTGCCCGTCCGTGACGATCGTTTCGTTGGGCAAGATTCCGTTGGCGATCTCCGCCAGGTTTCCTTCAGTGCCTGAAACGGTGACCGGCCGCACCTCCACGGTCTTGTCCTGTTTCACGACATACACGAAACTGCCTTGCGGGCCGCGCTGCAGGGCCGCGGAGGGAACGACCGTTGCGTTCTTTTTCGTTTCCAGAAGCAGATGCACATTTACAAACTGATTCGGCCAGAGCTCGTTGTTGCGGTTGTCGAAAACAGCTTTCAGCTTTCCCGTTCCGGTGGTCTGATCAATTTGATTGTCAATGCGGCTATATGCATCAACCCCTAGAGTACCGTGTCGCATGTGCAGCGCCACTGTTTGCAGCTGGTCTTCTGGCAAAGTGAAAAGAACCGTAATGGGCTGCAGTTGGGTTATAACAAACATCGGATTCGCATCCGACGCGTGCACAAGATTTCCCGGATCAACCTGACGCAGTCCGATTCGCCCGCTTTCTGGTGCCGTGATGTGGCAGTATGTGAGGTTAAGCTTTGCGTTGTCTACCAGCGCCTGATCATTGCGAGTGGTTCCTTCGAATTGGTCCACAGTGGCTTTTTGCGTGTCCACCTGCTGCTGCGACATCGCACCCGATTCCTGCAGCAGACTCTTGTAACGCTCATAATTGAGCTGCGCATCTTTCAACGACGCCTGGTCACGAAACAATTGGGCCTGCGCTTGATCAAGCTGTACTTGATAAGGTCGGGGATCGATCAGAGCGAGCAGGTCGCCTTTCTTGACAAATTCCCCCTCGCGGAATTTGACGTCAACCAGTTGCCCGTCAACCCTGCTCTTGACGTTCACGGTGTAGTACGCCGTCACCGAGCCGAGACCAGTCAAGTAAATTGGCAAGTCCTGCTGCTGTGCCAGACTCACAGTGACGGGAACACTCTGCGGGGCGTTCGCACGTGCCGGTGAGGGACCGGGGCCCGACTGGCTACACGCGGTCATAAAGACCGCTGCTAGGAGCAGCGTTGAACTCAACACGGCAATTATCTTTCGTCGCCGGCGGGAATCGCCTTTGGGTCTCATCCGCTGACCTCGGTTTGCAGGTTTGGAGCGATCATCATCTTAAATAATAGAGCGTCGTATAAAACGGCGCGACGAAGGTTGGATGATGCCTAAATGCAATTGTCATCAGCCATTTACAAATATTTACCCTAGGAGCCGGCTCTTTAGCTACAGCGGGATGGCGCTGGCTCGCACGGTCGAGTATATTGGCCGAAAACTCCACTATGCCCAACTCGGTTTCGAATTCAGCCATTATCATTCGTAGTCTTACGACGATTGAGGAACTCGAAGCCGTACTGCGCCTGGAGAAAGAGGTCTGGGGGTTCGAGGACGCCGATGTAACCCCTCTGACGCTTGCCGTGGCGATGAAGGCCACCGGTAGCATCTGGCTGGGTGCCTTTAAGAAAGATGCGATGATCGGTTTCGCGTTTGCATTTCCCAGCCTGGAAGAAGGAAAGATCGGGTTTCATTCCCACACGCTGGCAGTCCACCCTGCATTCGACAATCGCGGACTTGGATACCAATTGAAGATGGCCCAAAGGGATCGAGCCCTAGCCCGCGGTATCGCAGAAATAACGTGGACCTTTGATCCCTTACGTAGCCGCAATGCGCATTTGAATTTCGCGAAGCTTGGCGTGATTTCCAACAGCTACAGGCTCGATTTTTACGGTGCCCAGACTTCTAGTTCTCTTCACACGAATGGTACCGATCGCCTGTGGGTCACATGGCGCCTGGCAGACTCTCGAGTTGAAGAGCGTGTTAAAGGAAGAAGACGCCGGTCGGAGACACTCGATGCACTGGCTCTGCTTGAACCGCTGGTGAGGTTTAACGGCGACGGCAATCCGGCGGAGGCAGATCTGCGCCAGGCACTCTCTCGCCAGCGAATTGCCATCGAGATCCCCGGCGACATAGGCCAGATGGAGAGCAGTGATATTGGCCGCGCACGTCAATGGAGGCTCGCGACCCGCAGGGCTTTCACCGAGGCGCTTAATGCGGGATTTACAGTCACCGAGTTTTGCCGTTCGATCCGCGGACAACAGGGGCCCGGAGCGTACCTGCTGGAAAAAGTGAATCATTGAACCAACAAGATTGAATCATTGAATCATCGGGGGATTGAGTCGTTGAAACGTTTGATTTTCTCTGCGAACTTGCGGCTTTCTTTGCGATCTCGGCGGTTAAAAGCTTTGATCCAAGTGTGGCGAGGTTTGCAAAGACAGCAAAGAAAGGCTTGCGCCGCGTCTTTTCAATGATTCAATCCCCCGATGATTTACTGATTCAATATCTTCAATGCAGCCCATAATTCTTTACGACGGTGTCTGCGGCTTATGCAACCGCTTGGTAAAGTTTGTGCTGAAGCGCGACCACGAGGACCGCTTTCGTTTCGCCACACTACAAAGCAACTTCGCACGTGAGTTGCTTCAGCGGCACCATTGCAATCCGAACGATCTCGATACCTTTTATTTAGCGTTGGACTACGGCCATCCGAACGAGCGCCTGCTCTCAAGAAATGACGCTAGTGCGGCAGTTCTGGAGGAATTGGGCGGGATCTGGCGCGTATGGGGAAGGCTGATCAAATTGTTTCCACGACGGTGCCGTGATCGGCAGTACAACTTGATTGCGCGCAATCGCTATCGTCTTTTTGGCCGATATGAATCGTGTCCAATACCCGATCCTAAGGTCCAGCACAAATTTCTCGATTTGCCTTAGCTCGAAGGTGGCCAATTCTGGGCAACTGCACTTTGGGACAGCACGAGTTCAATCACATGCAGAAACAGTCATGAAGCTTGCTGCCACCGTGGAAGAGCGGCGCTTTTCAGCGCAGCGTGACGGTGTGAAATGACCACGGCCTTTAAGGCCGGAATGCAACGGCGCGTCGACCGGCACGGCTGAACGGCGGTGGCCTCCCAGGTTCAGGCCTGGACCGGCGACGATGGGAGTGTCTTCTGATGAAGGAAATTGCGCGCCACATCTTCGATCATGGGCTCCGCGAATCTAGCATCGAACAGGCGTTCGCGCGGCACGTTTCATGCGAGCGCGGAGTCCTGCGAATCTGCGAAGACCTTTACGACCTGAATTCCTACGACCGTGCATTCGTAGTTGCAATCGGCAAGGCCGCGCATTCCATGCTCACAGCGCTCCACGAACAGACAGGAGAGCACTTCGAAGGCATTGTCGGAAGCCCGATCGAACCGGCATTTCAGATTCGCGGTTTTCGTTATTTCCAGGGCGGACATCCGCTGCCTAATGAAGAGTCGGTGCGCGCAGCCAATGCCATGCTGAAATCGCTCAGCACGATGAATGAAACATCGCTGGTAATTTATCTGGTGAGTGGCGGCGGGTCGGCCACTGCGGAAAAGCCTATCGATGATGAAATTTCGCTAGATGACCTCATCGAGACATATCGAATGCTGGTGCATTCTGGCGCGCCGATCGGTGAGATCAATGCGATCCGCAAACATCTGTCGGCGACTAAGGGTGGAAGGCTGGCGCAGTCCGCGTATCCGGCACAGCAGGTGTCGATTCTCGTCTCGGATGTGCCCGAGAATGGGCCTGATGCGTTGGCTTCCGGGCTGACGATGCCGGATTCGACAACCGTTGAGGACTGTCACGTCGTCGCCGAAAAATACAATCTGATCGAGCAGCTTCCGCAGTCGGTGCGGGAACTATTTGAGAGGCATGCACTCGATGAAACTCCGAAGTCCGACGATCCAGCGTTCATTCGAGCGCGTTGGTGGACAATTCTGTCGAATTCAGCTTTGATCGCTGCGGCGGCAAAAGAGGCGCAGCGGCAGGGATTCATCGTTGAAATCGACAATAGCTGTGACGATTGGGACTACGCCAAGGCTGCGGACTATCTTCTCGGCCGCCTGCGCGATCTCCGGAAGCAGCATGAACGTGTGTGCCTGCTTTCAGGCGGGGAAGTGACGGTGTACGTCGAGGGTGGAGGAGTTGGTGGCCGCAATCAACAGTTTGCTTTGTATTGCGCCGAAAAAACTGTAGGAGAAAATGTTTGCGTACTTAGTGCTGGCTCGGACGGGATTGACGGCAACAGTCCGGCGGCCGGAGCGATCACGGACGGAACTACACTCGCACGAGCAAAAGCCCGCGGGCTCGATGCTTTGGCTCACCTGCGCGGCTTCAACGCGTATCCGTTCTTTGAAGCGCTAGGTGACGCCATCGTCATCGGGACCACGGGCAATAATCTACGGGACCTCAGAATTCTGCTAGCGGCCTAAGCTGTCTTCCTGGCGGCGGAAGGCGGTGGCATATTGGCCATAGCTTCTTCCTGTGCGCGCTCCATCTCCTCTGGAGACAGATCTTTGACATGAGTTGCGATCGACCACTTGTGCCCGAAGGGATCGGTTACGATTCCATAGCGATCGCCCCAGAACTGGTCCATCAGCGGCATTGCCACCTTCGCGCCAGCGGAAACAGCGCGATCAAATGCGGCATCCACATTTTCGGTGTAGATGTGAATAGTCACGCCTGTGCCGCCGACCGAGAGCGGTGACAGGCCGCCGTATTCCGGCATCTCCTCGTTCAACATCAGCATCGAGTCGCCGATGCGTAGTGCTGCGTGCATAACTTTGCCGTCGGGCATGCGCGCTACATTCAGGACCTCGGCGCCGAGCGCGTGCTTGTAGAACTCCAGCGCCTTATCGGCGTCGCGGACCGTGAGGTGCGGAGTAAGTGTGTGAAATCCGGCAGGAACAGCTTTGACTGATTCGGGCATAGAAGTCTCCTTAGGCCCGACATTCTAGCTGAAGCAAATGTTAAGAATTGTAAAAAAGTTCTGGCGGCGTCTTGGATCGCTGCATAGGAATTCGGCTCGAGCGGACGCGTGCGAGACGGTGCCGCGCCGCAGGTGCTTGCTATAATCGAGGAATCTGGTGGGAGTAGCTCAACTGGCAGAGCACCGGACTGTGGCTCCGACGGTTGCGGGTTCGATTCCCGTCTCCCACCCCATTTTTTCAATTGGTTAGCGCCTTTGCGCTCTGTTTGCGCTCCGTTTATTGCGGAATGGCTCTTGCTGCAACCTTCGCTGAGGCTTCCCGCAATCCTTCTCCCAACGCATCCCCGTAGTTCATCGTCACGCGGATGTCTCCGTGTCGCATGGCGCGTTGCTGCACAGTAATCGGTGTGCCCAACTCATCAAGCCACGCCCGATAGCTGTGCCGAAAGCTGTGGGGCGAGACATGGACGATGCCTCCATCGTGACACGCACGTCCCAACTTCTCCCAAAACGCTGTGTAGCTCCGGGGCAGCTTTCCATGTTTTTCCGGGGATGCGAAGACCCAATCACTTGGCTCGGTAAACACGCTGTTCTGTTTGTGCAGCTTCAGCACGTCCAGGATGCGCGGGTCAAGCGCGAGTGGCTTGCTGGAGTGGACTGTTTTCACCGCGTCTTCAATCTGCTTGACGACGGCGCGTTGCAGTCTCAATTCTCCATTCAGCCAATCAATGTCCTGCCACTGTAGGCCAACGATTTCTGACCATCGCAATCCGAGGCATACACCCACTGTTGCCATCGTCCGATAAGGCTCTGTGAGAACGGCAGACAGCAGGTGAAACTCTTCAATGGTCATCGTGCGTGGTTTTTGCAGCCGCTTGGACGCATTCCTTACGTGTACCAGCTCCATCGGATTCCGCTGTGTAGCCACGTCTCCGCGCCACATCGCGTAATCCCACAGAGTTTGAATGAGTCCTCGAATGTGGACCTTGCTTTTCGGGGCCAACTTGAGAGATTGAATCCACAGCTCAACGGGGCGTGCCTGTAGCTCCGTGATTTGTGCATCCTGCCACTTCGGGAGAATGTAGTTGCGGAAAACGCCCTCGTATCCGCGTCTTGTGCTCGCCCGTTGTGGCATCTTCTCAACCCGGTATTGCTCCACTAGCGTTGTCACCGTCAGCGTGTCCGGTACATTCTGAGGGCCAGATACTTCAGTCCACCATTGGGAAGGTTTATCTCGGAAGATCCGCTGGGCCTTGCTGGCGGTAATTCGAACCTCTATTCATACGCGCTAGATGACCCAACAAATTTTGTCGATCCTTCTGGATTAACAACAACCATATACTATTGGTCTTCGACGGGTATCCCTGGAACAGGGAACTTTCTGTGGGGGCACGTGGCGATTTCCGTGAACGGTTCGGCTGGCCAAGCCTATATTTCCTGGATGCCAGGCGGGCCGCCGCAGCTGCCGACAGGAAGTAGTGTCGTAAACGACGATTACCTCAAGGCGACAATTAGTAACGGTTTGCCTATGGACATCTCCAACGAAGGTGGCAGATTACCGCAGCAAGTCCAACTGGAAGGCTTGAATGAACAAGCGATTCTGGATTGGTGGAACAGTTACAAGAAGAATCCAACGTTTACGATGCTGGGTCGGAACTGTTCAACTACTGCCGCGGCAGCGCTGAGCGCCGGAGGTGCAGGCGGCCCATTTGGGCTTGTGCCTACGCCTGCCGACATCTACCAAGCAGCCCAAAATAATCAGCAGTATGGACCTAACTGGAACTGGAATTTGACCTTCAATAATCCACACTACAAGAACTATGTCTTGCATTGAGAGGTTGGCGGTGAGTAACATCAATAAGAAGGCGATGATCGCGTCAGTAGCGATCGGAATCTGTGCATCACTGGCATTGTTTCTTACAAGCTGGATAACCGACAGCTTCGAATCCTTATTAATACCGCAACTCCCGGGGTTCTTGGTTGGTTCTTGGCTATGGGGTTTCCCGGGGTTTTCGCAGCATCCATCGAGTCAAGTCCGAGGTGCATTTCTTTTCCCTTATGTGATGATAATTGTCAATAGCTTCTTCTACGGGACACTTGCGCGCATCTTGTTTGTTGTGGTTAGTCGATCTCGGCGGCAACAATCACCGAGTCGTTAGTGACCTGTCCCATTATTCCGCACATTCCTAAATATGATTTCAGATTTCTTGAACCGCTCCCATTTTCGGTCACAGACGAAGTTAAACATTTGCACAGAAGAAGGGGATCAGGTCAGGCCTGCGAATATTGACCGCAGTCATCATTGGGACAATCACTTTAGTTCCTCGCCCACGCTGTGCATTCGAACTAAAGTGGGCGCATGGCAATCCGTCGGGGTATCTCCTTTCTGATATTTCTGGCTGCGTCTTTCTCCTCCGCTCAACTACAGCGACCAGATGAGATTTCCAAATCAGCTCATGACAACATTACCGCCGCCGATCCTTTCGACGTGGGGACTGGAATCTACTTCCGCGAATATGAAGACTTGTATGTGAAAGACACGATTCCCATCGACTTTGTTCGATCACAGCGCAACATGGACCCAAGATCGCGGTCGTTCGGCATCGGCGGGAGCACATCCTACGACATGTTCATCGTCGGGGACGTGTACAAGTTCTCGTGGGTAGCCCTTGTGGATCCGAACGGTGAGCAGGATCGCTATGAACGTGTGTCGCCGGGGACCGGTTTTGCTGACGCGGTTTTCGAAAACAAATCATCGCTTAACAAATTCTTTGGCTCACGCATCGAGTGGAAGCGGAGCGGCGGCTGGAAGGTGAGCCTGCGCGACGGGAGCGAATACGCGATTCGCGGCTGCGCACCCAACTCAAAACCTGGACTGTGCGCGATAACGGAGATCAAGAACGCACAAGGGGACCGTCTAAGCGTGGACCGTGACCGCGACGGCAACATTCTGCGGATCACCTCTCCTCACGGCCACACAGTTTCGATTCAGCACGACTCCGAAGGGCGAATAACCCAAGCAGTCGATGACGCTGGGCACTGGGTCAAATACGAATACGACGAACATGGCTCATTGAAGAGAGCAGTCGATTGGAGCGGGGCCACACAGAGATTCCGGTACGATGCCAGGTTCAACATGATTTCGGCTCACGAAATCACTCCTGCTGCCAAGGGCCGTCCAGCCTGCCAGGTAACCGTAAGAAATTGGTTTGACGAGAAGAACCGGTTCGCTGGGCAGAGGGTGAGCAACGGCCAATTCGCATGGGTGAAGTATAGGACGGCGTCCAACGGAGAAATTCGCGGAGTGGACATGCACGACGATCAGGGCTTCACTCGGTTTTTCTTCAACGATGCGGGCTATGAAGTCCGCGAGGACTTCAGTTGGGGCAAGGCAATCCATTGGAGTCTTAGCCGAGTTCGGGATCCACAAACGAACGCGGTACTTGACTTGAGATTGCTCTGCGGGACGACTGAAACCAAGCTGCCGGTGAAGCTGGACGGGACTCTGCAAAGGAGTGAATTCTATATTCCATACTTCTCTGCCTACTGCGGGCAAATCAACAGCAAGCACAAATCCGAAGCCAAGAACGTGTCGCAGGTGATGGCAGTTGAGGCGTCAAAACCCTAGGTTTTCGGCAAGGCACTTCGATGAGTTGTCTGCCACCGTTTCGTGCCCCAACAGGTACTAACCGAGCTGTCCCGGCTGTTTGCTACGACCATTCGCTCGATCATTTCCCAGGGTGTATGCGATAGTGTCCCTGCCGTTTTCCCTGCCGTTCGCACTGCACTAGATCGAAAAGACTGCAAAACATGCCATCTGCTGCGCTGTATGTTGTTGAATGTATGTTTTCACGCGGATTCGAGTCTCTACATAAGGAGCCGTTTTTGTTGGATTTACAGATGGAGAAGCGACCGTTCTTTCGGCGCCTCATCGGAAATGTGGGGCCAAACTGCGGGGCCAACGTTGGGCCCGATGCGGTCTCCAACGATGAAGCAAACCCGGCGAAGAAGTGCCAAGGTCGGCAAAACCTGCGAAGAAAGGGTCGATTGTTGCTGTCGCACTACCCGCCTGAGACAAACTGCATAATTAGGTACCGACCTCTCACGCGACTGATCCTAGCATCGGTCCTGCCCCGGCGGATCCCCGGTGCAGTAATTACCTCGAAGGCAGTGAAACGGAAGTATGTCTCGCCTTTTCTGACATTTCGAGGGTAATCCGTACGTGGGTACGGGCGTCAATTGCGACCGTCTAACGACGCGGGTAGTCTCATCAAGACTCACCTTTTCGGGACATGTGGGCCTCTGCTAACCGCGTTCGGCTTAAGGCGGGCGCAAGGGGGGTTGAGCAGGGCACATTCGGAAAGGGTGTCATCTCCGCCTTGTACGTGGGCCTCGGTCGCGACCGGACTGGGGCCTATTTAGGTCATTAACGGACGGCGGCTGCTCCTTGCTAGACGCGGGTTTTGATGTGATACTTGGCCCAACTTTTGTACCTTCCCTTTTTCTTCGCGTGGAGTATTTGAATGCAGGGCGAACAAAGAGAACGCTGGATGCAACTCAGCGAGCAGGCATCGCTTGAGCAGGACCCCGAAAAGCTGCTGGAACTGATTCAAGAAATCAACCGGCTGCTTGAGGAAAAGGAAAAGCGGCTGCGAAGTCGCAGAATGGCGGGTTAGCTACTAAGCGGCTCTACTCGCGGCATCCGTCCGTCCCTGCTGGACCCGGCTTTTGTATGGGGCCGTGGCGCATGTTGGCACTTTGCCCGGCTGGTCATCCCTAATACAGTTTGCGTCGCACGAAAAGGCCCTCCCCCCGTTAGGGTCAGTCCTCAAGACGACCGAACGCCGTCGAGGGCTTTCTCATTTTGTCCTCCTACAGCAAACGCGGTGTTAGAATCCGCTTCGCGTGTCAAGGGGAATCCCCACGCGGCCCGCTGTGAGTTTCCGACGGGCTTTTTATGCCGTCCAAGTTTTGACACTGCATTCACAGTTGGCATTGCTATAATTTCTGCTCCAGTTCTCCTCCGGCCCTCCCCCAAATGGTCTGTAAGGAGAAAGCAATGCGTACCGGTGTTAGGGTTCTCAAGCGAAGGCTTGTGGACACGATGTTTGTTGGAATGGTTTTGGTGTCAGCGGTGGGCCTCGCCTACGTGTGGCTACATTAGCATTTAATCCTGTAGCAAAAGGCTTCTGGTTTTGAAATGTCCAGCCCGCTGTGAAGAGCCTGGCGTGGGGTCTTCGCTTTTGGCACCTAGCAACTTAAATGCAGCTTATCGTGTAGCAAACCTAGAAAATCTACTCTCAATTTTTTATTTCGACCAACCACTGATTTTTAGATTCATCAAAGACCTAGTGCAGCGGAGGAATTGTAGCGAGACCTGAGCTGCAGCTTATCTAGCCCATTGCCTGCCTCCGCTGTGTCTAGTTTCTACCTGTAGCGAAGCCTCCCTTGGTCTTTCGGTGGTCACTGGGAGGCTTTTCCTTTAGCGGCTTAGTGCTTCTCACCACGCGGCCTTAATCGCGGCATCCGTTCACA
>WNFY01004325.1_pt1 | contig 19298 bp, 23 predicted proteins | sample 5400091 | NCBI WGS metagenome assembly WNFY01 (sample SAMN13153364, study PRJNA577476) | soil metagenome | isolation source: 60 cm soil or saprolite under grassland replicate 1 | place: USA:California | collected 2016-06-15
TGTTTTCGATGGTCCAGGATATAGCTTTATCGAAGCTGGAAGTTTCACCTTCCATATCATAGAATACGGTGTGAACACTATATATGGATTTCTATTAGAGTTTAGTTATGACATCAGTGTAGCTGAAAGCAAGACGATGCAAGCCTGCTTCTAACCATAAGCCCTTTTTCAAGATGGAGACGCACAAACCATGCTTCGTACGCGACCCATAAGCATAAGCTAGTCTGGTTCCTTATAGATACGACGCTTTTTCTATAGTCTTATGGAGAATTTTCAAAGAAGTCTCAGCAGACCTTAATCTTTAATACAATCCACTTTTTGAATTGCCTACGTACTTCTTTATGGACAACAGGCTTTCCAAGTGTCTTGGATAGCTTGCTTAAATTGTGTAAGGAAAGAAAGGAGTTTGAAATGTCCAAAATTGATAGACGTAAGGCAAAAGCTGCGATTGCATTGCTGCTAGTGGTAGCCCTGCTGGTGATCCCGCTCACGGTTGCATTTGCAGCACAACCAGGTGTGGAATGTGATGATTTCGCGCAAAGGCCTGGTCATGCTGACATGGCGCCGGGTTCCGCGTTCAATGAGGATGGTCATGCTGGCACAGTCTATGCTGGTGAGCAGCCACAGAACTCCAACAACGTCCATTCCGTCTCTCAATACGATGTAGCTTGCGAGAAAGTATCAGCACATTGATGTCTGAACATTAACCTTTATCATTGCACCCAATGATTGTGAACCAGTCACGAGTCTCTCGTGACTGGTTTATTGTTTAATTGACAAAAAAAACTTGTCGTTCACCAATCGGAGAGAGTAAAATGAAACCACTTTTTGAGAAATGAAAATGCCCACCTACCGTTATCTTGCTTTAGGCGATTCGTACACAATTGGAGAGAGCGTTCCTGAAAACGATCGTTGGCCGATGCAATTGGCGAAATTATTGGAAGCTGACGGGATTCAAACGGACCTCACCATCATCGCCCGTACTGGCTGGACGGTAAAAGAACTCTGGCAAGGAATCCAAGCGGATGCCCCAATTGGAACTTATGATTTAGTTACGCTGTTGATCGGCGTCAATGATCAGTATCGAGGCTATTCTACAGACGGCTATCGCGAAGACTTCCGTTTTATTTTGGCAAAAGCAACCGAATATGCAAGCGGAAATGCAAATAAAGTCATTGTGTTATCGATTCCCGATTGGGGAGTTACTCCATTCGCTGGCGATAGAGATAGAGAAGTGGTCAGCCACCAGATCGACATATTTAATGCTATCAATTCTGAGGAGACGAAAAACGCTAAAGCACATTATGTCGATGTGACGCAAATCTCGCGCATGGCAAAAGTCGATGCTGAATTAATTGCAGAAGATGGTTTGCATCCTTCTGGAAAGATGTATGCCATGTGGGCAGAGCATGTTTTGCAAGTTGCAAAGGAAATTCTCAAGCCTGTGCTTTAGGCGGCTTGAGCAATATTTATTAATCTATTTTATTGTTATAAGGAGAAAACCATGAGTGAAATTACTTATCCATCGGTACAGGAATATCTTACATCTCTTGTCCCTCCACGCGAGCCGGAACTTCAAAAGATGGAAAAGATTGCCGAGAAAGATGACTTTCCAATCATCGGTCCTGCTTGTGGATATTATTGTTATCAACTGGCGCGGATGATCAACGCCAAATCTGTGTTTGAGCTGGGATCAGGATACGGCTATTCCACAGCATGGTTTGCCCGGGCGGTGAGAGAGAACGGGGGAGGAGTAGTGCATCACACCGTCTGGGATGAAGATCTGTCGAAGCGCGCCCAGGGACATTTGTCCGCGTTAGGACTTGCAGACTTGGTCCGTTTCCATAATTCAGAAGCGGTAGCGGCTCTCCGTGAAGAGGTAGGTCCATTTGATATCATCTTCAACGATATCGATAAAGATGGATACCCCGATTCCCTGCCGGTGACCAAAGAAAAATTGCGCCACGGCGGACTTTTGATTATTGACAACATGCTCTGGCATGGGCAAACCCTTGACCCGAATGATCACGAATCCACTACCGAAGCGATTCGTCGCTTCACACGCGACATCACAAATGATCTCGATTGGATCGTTTCTCTCATCCCGGCGCGGGATGGCATGATCGTAGCCTATAAAAAATAATTGAGGAGCAGTAGTATGGCATATAACTTTGACGAAATCATCGAGCGTCGCGATACAAATTCCATCAAATGGAATCAATATCCCGCAGACGTCCTGCCTCTATGGGTGGCGGATATGGACTTCCCAACGCCTGAGCCGATTCGCGATGCACTTCATGCCATGCTAAATCGCGGTGTACTGGGTTACGAATTTCTTCAGCGTCATACAAAAGAAGTTGTGACTGCGCGGATGGAGCGTCTCTATGGTTGGCAGATTGACCCCGACTGGGTGGTCGCGACGACAGGTGTTGTGAGCGGCTTTAATATCGCTGCGCGCGCCGTTTGTAAACCGGGTGATGGAGTTTTGATTCATACTCCGGTCTATAACATGTTTTACATGTTGTATAAAAACTTGCCGCTGATTCAACAATCTGCTCCCATCAATTTGAATATTGACGGTAATGTGCTCCACCCGGAATTGGATATGGATGCATTGACCGGGGCATTTGACTCGAACAATGCAAAAACACGGATGTTCCTCCTGTGTCATCCGAATAATCCCCTGGGAAAAATTTTCACACGCGAAGAATTGCAAGCGATGGCAAAACTTTGCTTGCAGAAAGATGTGATCATTGTTTCTGATGAAATTCACAGCGAACTATTATTGGATAATTCGAAACATATTCCCATGGCAACACTTTCGCCGGAGATCGCTGACAAAACGATCACACTGATTGCGGCAAGTAAGACCTTTAACACGGCCGGGTTGTTCTGTGCGTTTGCCATTATTCCCAACGCCGATCTGCGAATCCGCTTTCAGCAGGCGAATGACGAGATCACAGGGCACGTTTCCAGTATGGGATTGGTCGCTTCGGAAGCTGCATTTTCTGGTAAATGTGATGATTGGCTTGCTGAGTTGCGCGTATACCTGAAGGATAATCGTGATTTTGTCGTCGATTATTTAACAGAAAATTTCCCGGCTGCAAAATTTACGATTCCACAGGCTACTTATCTGCAATGGATTGATTTTAGTGAATATGTAAATGCGGGAAAGATAGACAAGCCCCCGTTTGATTTCTTTCTCGACAGAGCAAAAGTCGCGTTGAGCAGTGGAAAACTTTTCGGCGAAGATTGCGAAAATTTTGTGCGCCTGAATTTTGGATCCCCGCGTAAAATGATTGCTGAAGGCTTGGAGCGAATGCTCCTATCCCTGAAATAAAAGCGACGGCTGGGGGTCTCCCAGCCGTCATACATTTTCTATTTCTATACTTACTGTACTTGTCATCTGGACAGGAGTGGGGTGTGCCACCTTCCTATCGTTAGGAGAACGTCTGGTTTCTAAAACTAAGCTTAGATATACCAGTTAAGGCTTCCCAGTCCTTCCGTGTACTAACATTTCAGGCGGTGTCTCGATAGGTACCTCCTTTCTCTTGTAACTATCATACAACGACTTTGAACGTTTTACATTAAAAGAAATTTACAGAATCCTAATTAATTACTGTCTTTTATGAAAAGATATACTGAGTTCCAATATTTCATTATTTCTACAGACAATATCAGACTACACAACCTGATTTCTCTTCGTCTTACTCATAACGACGTTTTTTTCTTTGAGATAATTTTCCACGTGATCGGTATTCACTTGCCAGGCAGTGATGGAATTGTAGGGTTTGAAGCCCATTTCGTTGTTAATTTTCAGCATAGGTGCGTTGGAATTGGCATTGCGCGTACGAATAAACTCCACCTGGGGTCTCTCGCGAAGGATCTTGTTCATCATTTCGGCCTTGAGCCAGCGCCCAAGACCTTTATTCCGATAGATAGCATCAACTGCCGTAAACCCCTGATTAAGAATCAAAGGACGATTTCGATGCCAATGGACTTCTGTCCATCCGGCAAGTTTTTGCTTGGCTCGATCGATGATGTAAAGAACCCAACGTTCATCCCCAGTGGCTTGCATATTTTGTTCAAATTGGCGAATCATCTCTGGAGTAAATTTCATATCCTCAATTTCCAGCTCATCGCGGGGTTGATCGTTTGCCATTTTCTGCAGCAGCGCAGCAATTTCTTCGATATATTCCTCGGGAAATGGTCCATTCCATAAGCCCATTTCAAATTCGTTTTCCAGATGTTGGCTTTGGCTTGCCCAGTGAGCGATAAGATCGCGGTCCAATTCGGAGATTTTTAATTGATTTACCTTGCCTTCTTGTCCGCGCCGAGCCCCGATGTGCTCCAGGAATGTCTCTGCCGCCGGGACGCGATCATTTGACCACACCATCAGCAGACTGCACTTATGCTCAGATGCAAATGGGAAAATCATCTGCAACATTTTGTGTCCCAATCCCTGGCAGCGATATTGAGGCAGCACTTGGAGCGTGAAGAAAGCAATGTGTTCATTGGAGCCCGTATGTTCAATGCCGATGTCACAGTAGGCAATGATCTCGGAATGCTTTACATTCCATCCAATATATGCATCAAACTCAACAAACGCCGGAATGTTTTTCCAATCTTGTATTTTTTCATCGAGCGGTGTTGGTGGGTCATCAGGAAAGCGTTCCTTATCCAGAATGTTTTGAAATGCTGCCAGGCATTGGTATTCATACTCTGATGCAGAACGCAGGTCGATTTGCTGAAAATTCACTGTTTCGGACATTTCCTACCTCCTGGTAAAGTCCAATTCGTAATTCATTGTATGATTTTTAAAAAGCAAAGTCAATAATTCTTTCATCATAATATGATGAATCTTTTGGTGGAGAATTTTACAAAAAGATAGTGTATTGTACTTGGACAAATTGTGAGATATAATACAAGTTGTCTGACAACTTTGTTTCTCAAATAGGCAACGAATCTTGCGAAGGTTCTGAAGCAATCTTCGCAAGGTTTAACTAAAAACCAAATACAAGAGAGGCATCATGACTACCATTGACCTGACCATTGAAAAGTCTCGCCGTGCGAATGCAATCAAGCGAGCCAAAGAACGAAACATCGTCATCCCCACCTATGCACAAATGAAAGATCCCTCAAAGATTCCTGCCAAGATCAAGGAAAACTTGAAGGGCGTTGGATTGTGGGACATAGATCCCCGCAACCTGTTTCGCATCAACTGGCATAACCAGCCTGCCGCTTCAGGCGGTACCTATGGCAGAGTCAACTATATTGAGCTTCCGTCTTCGCTGACGGGTGTTCCGGCCCGCATTATCGCATTGGTTGGGAAGTGGTTCCCGACCGGCGCGCACAAAGTCGGCGCCGCGTTCAGCTGTTTGGTGCCGCGCCTCGTCACAGGTCAGTTTGATCCGACGACTCAAAAAGCAGTCTGGCCATCCACCGGTAATTACTGCCGTGGCGGCGCATATGATTCGGCTTTGCTCGCATGCGAATCCATTGCGATCCTGCCCGAAGGCATGTCCAAAGAAAGATTCGAATGGCTTGCGAAAGTCGCTGGGGAAACGATCAAGACACCTGGTTCAGAGTCGAACGTGAAAGAAATTTTCGATAAGTGCAAGGAACTGCGCCAATCTGGTCAGGATCTCATGATCTTCAACCAGTTCGAAGAGTTCGGCAATTATCTCTGGCATTTCGAAGTGACCGGTCACGCGATGGAAGAAGTGTTCAAACAGGTTGCTGGCAAGAACGGACGTTATCGCGGCATGGCATCTGCAACTGGTTCGGCCGGGACGATCGCCAGTGGCGATTACATGAAGAAGCAATTCCCGGATAGCAAGATCGTCGCAAGCGAAGCGCTGCAATGCCCGACCCTGCTCGAAAACGGATTCGGCGCACATCGCATCGAAGGTATTGGTGATAAGCACGTGCCATGGATTCACAACTCGAAGAATACGGATGTTGTTGTGGCAATTGACGATAACGCCGTCGTGAATATCTCGCGTCTCTTCAACGAAGAATGCGGACGCGCTTATTTGGTCGAAAAAGGTGTTCCTGAAGCAACTGTCAATCAGCTTGACCTAATGGGTTTCTCTGGTATCTCGAATGTCTTGTCCTGTATCAAGGCTGCAAAATACTATGAGATGGATGAGAACGATGTCATGATCACAGTCCTCACCGACTCCATGGATCTCTATCGCTCACGTATTCACGAGATGCATCAGGAATTCGGTCAATATACTGAGCGCGATGCAGCTGCGGATTTCGCCCGTTACCTGCATGGACAATCCACAGACAATATGCTTGAACTACGCTATACAGATCGCCGCCGCATTCACAATTTGAAATATTACACCTGGGTCGAACAACAGGGACGCACCTATGATGAAATTCAAGATCAGTGGTATGCGCCCAACTATTGGACCGATGTTCAAAAGCAAGCAGATCAGATCGATGAACTGATCGTTGAGTTCAATAACGAAGTTGGTTTGAACTAACAACCAAAAGGACGAGATGAAAATCTCGTCCTTTTTCAAATTGGAAGCGGCCTGTAATGATATTTTAGTGGATGAGTTCATGTGTAAGTGCTAGAATCGCTTCACAACGCAACAACAAGGAGTTTCCATGGCACTTATTCAATTCACTCGCAATTATCACGATCTGAGCACAGACATGGGATTTCAATTTGAATTTGTCTGTGACCGCTGTGGCAATGGCTATCAAACGGAATTTCAGGCATCCGCTCTTGGAACCGTGAGCAACGCTCTCGATGCCGCGAATAATCTCTTTGGCGGAATCTTCGGGAACGCGGCGAACGCTGCACGGAATGTCCGCTCGGTTGCGTGGGAAAAGGCTCACGATAACGCCTTTGCAACGTCCGTCGAAGAAGCGACACCTCATTTCCACAAGTGCAAGCGCTGTGGTCACTGGGTGGACGATGACTGCTGGAACTCCGAGCGAACGTTGTGCAAGGACTGCGCGCCAGATTTGCAAGAAGAGTTTTCCTCTATTCAAGTGGATGCCGCGATCAATGATGCGCGCATGAAAGCCTCGCAAGTCGATTACGTTTCCGCGGATAAATTCAAGCAGACAGTTGTTGCCGCTTGTCCGCATTGTGGAGCAAAAGTCAGCGGCGGAAAATTCTGTCCCGCGTGTGGAAAGCCCCTAGCTGCCGAAAAATTATGCACGAACTGTGGTGCGAAGCTGGATACAGGTGCTAAGTTCTGTGGCGAGTGCGGTACGAAACAATAACGACAACCCGTCAAGCGGGATCGATAAACATTCACATTTATAGGGACAGGCAGCCACCTGTCCCTATTTTTATTGGGGTTCAGGTTCAAGCCGTAACCAATTTCACGCTTGAGCGACTAATTAATCAAACTGATCGGGTCCGTATCTGTCCAAGACCGATCGGCGCAACAAAGCGACCCTACGGCTCGTTAAACAATAATAAGTATCCAAATAGAGCTGTTTACCTGCCGCTTTTTCAACTCACACTGCAGCACAAATGACAATAATCAGCCAAAAAGTGACATTTGGCAGATGACACGGCTTTTTCAATATGCTATTTTATTGGCAAGATTTCAAAAGTTGGAGTGAACCATGAAATATGAAGGTTTACAAAGTAGCGAAAAGCCCGTAATCGACCGTATTCTTTCTGTGGTCAACTTTATCCTTTTCCTGGTCATCGCGTTTTGTCTAAATTACATGTTCATTAATTTCCTTTTCTACTAACATATTCTCCAAAATTTACAACCGAAATCGATTGGCGAGCTGTCTGCTCGCTTTTTTATTCTCTGGGCTTTGATGTAAAATGACATCACTATGGGATTGACATCTACATCGCTTGTTCTGGTCTGTCTCTTGCCTACCCCGCGGGATTTGGAACTCGCCCGGCTTTTGGGATGGTACCGCATCCCGCTTCGAGCGGCGCCCAAAGTGGTCGCTGTGGACTATTTGGCTTTTTACCAACCCTCGGCATTCGGCGATCGCGGCGGACGGATTGAATATGTGGCTCCAGTCCGCGGACACGAGTTGACGACACGCGGCGAACTGCTCAAAGATGAGGCGAATCATCCGCATGCCAAAGAGGAGTATTACAAAATCCAATTAGGCAGTTTGGAAAAGTTGAAAGAACCGATTAAATCCGAAAAGTGGAAGCGCATCACGTTTTTATACACAACAGGTGAGTATCTGCTTCAGGCGAAAACACTGAATGATTTAGTCGTGGACGGCGACGAACGCCATATCCTGTGGAAATCCTTGCGTGACCGTGCGGAGAATGAGCAGCTATATAAAACGGATCTGCCCGAGGTAGATATTCCGGCTGATGTATTGATTGCGCTGCTTGGAATCAAGGATGCTGAGGAGCCATATGAGCCAAAAGCACCAAAGGGGGAGGAGTGGTAATAAAAAATACGAAGGTGGAAAACGGGTTTTCTCCTTCATCGCTTAATCGAATCGCTCGATGGAAAATAAAACTTTTGGTACATCTGACACGTATGGAGCATTAGGCAATGGCTACTCTTATAAAAAACGGCACTCTCATCACTGCGTCTGAAACTTTCGATGCAGACATTCTAATTGAAGATGAAAAGATTTCTTTGATCGGGAAAGATCTTCATCATCCCAATGCAGAAGTGATTGACGCAACAGGCAAACTCATTATGCCCGGTGGAATAGATCCTCATGTACATCTCGATTTACCGATGTTTGGCACGGTTTCCTCGGATGACCACTACACGGGTCATAAAGCCGCGGCGTTCGGCGGGACAACCACGGTGATGGATTTCGTTGTGTTGGAGAATCAAGGCTTTCAATATTCCGTTGATATCTGGATGAAGATGGCGGAAAAAGCTGCCATCGATTATTCCTTCCATATGAACCTGACTCGCTTAGATGACAAGCTTGCCAAAGAGCTTCCGTTGTTGCGAGAAATGGGGATTACCACCCTCAAAGTATTCACTGCCTACAATGGTCGGTTGCGCCTGGATGATGGCGGCATCTTCAGAGCATTGCGGCTGGCAAAAGAGAACGGCATGTTGATGATGGCACATTGTGAGAATGGAGATGTCATCGAAACACTGATTCCGGAAGCGCTCGCCGCGGGACACACTTCCCCGGAATGGCACGCGTTGACGCGTCCTGCCTGGGGCGGCGTGGAAGCAACCCTTCGGATGGCGGCGATGGCAGAGCAGGCAGATTCGCCAGTCTACATCGTCCACATGAATGTCAGCGGCGAAGTGGATATGCTCAAGTATGCGCGCGAGCGCAGCGTCAAAGTGATGGGGGAGACGTGTCCGCAATATTTGTTTTTCACCATTGATGATTTGCGCAAACCCGATGGCGCCAAATGGATTTGTTCGCCTCCGATGCGCACAAAGGAAGATAACGCGCGCTTATGGGAAGGATTGTCGCAGGGAATCTTGCAAACAGTCGGTACGGATCACTGTCCGTTCTTTTTTGACGGGACCAAGCCCATTGTCTACGAAGGACGTGAGATTGCCATCCCCGGCAAAGAGCTTGGAAAGGGCGACTTCACCAAGATTCCCAATGGATTGCCCGGTATCGAAGATCGTATGCCTGTCTTGTGGACTACCGGTGTGCGCTCTGGAAGAATTGCCGCCAATCAATTTGTTGCTTATAACTGCACGAATCCCGCAAAAATCTTTGGCTTATATCCGCGCAAAGGTGGATTGATGGCTGGCTCCGATGCCGACATTGCGATATGGGACCCGGAAAAGAAAGTGACTTATGGGGTTGGACGCGCACATCAACGCACAGACTACAACTTATATGAAGGCTGGGAACTGACAGGGATGCCGGAGAAAGTTTTCCTGCGCGGCAAAATGATCGTAGACGGTGAAACCTGGCTTGGCAAAGCTGGTGACGGTCAATTTTTGAAACGCGGCGAGGGCGAAATCCTGTGAGGCAGAAAAGCATTCAGCGAAAAACAAAACTAACGATTCATTGCGATGCGTTGGTTGTCCACTGCATGGATTACCGCCTGCAGAAATTTTTGCAGCCGTGGATCACTGTGCGCTTTGGATATGATAATTTCGATATCATCTCACTTGCAGGCAGTGTCCATGATTATGAGATGGTGCTGAAATATGTAGAGCTTGCCGAGCAGATTCATGGAATCAAGACGGTTTGCCTGATCAATCATGAAGATTGTCGCGCCTATGGACGGGATGGCACCTATAAACGTCACAGGCATGATTTGTTGGAAACGAGCTCAAAGATCAAAGCCCTATTTCCCCAGCTCAACGTGGAAACTTTTTTCCTTCACTTGGATGGAATATTCGAGTTAATTGAATAACCACTTTGCAACAACTCTTTCAGTCGCGGATGATTCGCATAAAACCCGCGATACTTTTCTGGCAATAACGCAGCAATGCGGCACATGATTTCATCTGTGTATTGCTGGAGCGCCTCGTCGCGATTTTGGCGTGGAAGTGGAGGAAGTGTAAAAGCGGGTCCCGCAGTCAGGGTGATATGGGCACGCCGCAATTTCTTGAGATTTCCGAATAACGCCTTATCTTCTGTCCCCGTGATGGCAACAGGCACGATCGGACGATCTAGTTTTGTGGCAAGATAACTGACGCCCGGCTTCGCTTCGATCAGCGCGCCGGTGCGCGAGCGTGTCCCTTCCGGTGCGATCACCAGGATGTTATTTTGCTCCATTAAGGCGATAACTTTGCGCAACGCTTTGATATCCGAGTTGTAGCGGTCGATGAAGATAAAGTTGAAATAATTCCCGACCCAGCGAAATAATCCTACCTTTTGCCATTTGTCGGCGATGAGAACAAACATATCCCAGTAGTCCAATGCATAGTAGGCAATGGGCACATCTACCATTCCCAAGTGATTGGTGGCAATGACAAAGCTTCCCTCTTTGGGGAGATTCTCATATCCTGTTACATCGACCCGCGCAATAATATTAAATATCAGGCGGATAAGCCAGCGAATAATATATTTCATCATGTCAGTTATTCAATAGTTCCTTCAAACGCGGATGATCTGCATAAACACCGCGATACTTTGGGGGAAGCATAACCCCGATGCGGCACATAATCTCTTCGGTTGCCTGACGCATTGCCTGTTCGCGCCCTTTCCCTGCAGGGATATGAATTTCCATGAGATCGCCCGCATTGACGATGATCTTCGAACGACGAAAATGCTTGAGGTTTTCGACGACGCGGCGGTCCTCGGTTCCCGTCAGGGCGACAGGCAGAACGGGATATCCACTCTTGACGGCTAGAAATGCGACGCCCATTTTGCCCTCTTGTAATGCTTCCGTTTTGGAGCGTGTTCCCTCGGGTGCGATGACCAGCATGCCGCCCTGTTTCATCCGATTCAGGATTTGTCGTAAAGCGGAATAATCGGCTTCGAAGCGATTAAGCCAGATTGCATTGGCAGCGCGTCCAATCGCACCATATAAGAGGTGATTCTTATATTTTTCAGCGACTGGCATAATGAGGTCTTCGCGGTCGATAATGCAAAGTAAGACCGCCGTATCCAGCCGCCCTAAATGATTTGCCGCTACAATGACATTGCCCGAGGGAAGTTTTTCTCTTCCATGAATTTCAATATCTGCAATAAGCTTCATAACCAAGCGAACAATGGAGCGTAATGTTGAAAATTTCATGGCTTCCATTTTACAACAAGTGAAGCGCTATTGTCCTCCCGGTTTCGTGAGTGTCCCGCCAATAAAAAAACGAGCAGCACTATGGCTGCCCGTTCATAACAGAAAATTTCTCTGGAGTTACCTCCACAAATAATCATCTGAGCTTTTGTTCTTTCCTCTGCCCTCCATACCGTACTTATCGAACATGCGTTGAAAGATAACTACATCGCTTGGTGACATGTTGATAATCTCGAAACCAACATTGAAACTGTTGGGATCAATATAATCCCTGTGACACCACTTGCTGCGGGCGATGAAAACCATCGAATTCTTATCCGCGATATCTGGTGTCAGCTCAATGTGCATGCGGAAATCCTGTCCTGGTGTAATCTGCTTTTGGCAATCCAGCTTGAATCCGCCTGTGCTGATGTCTGCGAGGTAGCCGAGCATCTCCTTCGTCACATCGTTTGTGACTTGCATATAATACGTAAAGTCTCGGCGGCCGATTTTTCGCTTATCTGCCATGCGAGCCTCCTTTCTTGTGCTAAGTATAAGATATGTACTAAGCGGAAACAAGAGCCTTACAATTTCAAAATGTATTTGTAATTTTGATTTATCCCAAATATGGTACATGGCAAGCGCCTGCTGCCACATCTGGATGAGTGACGTTTCACGGAACTTTCTGTGTCTTTATGGGTTTTGAAATCTTGATTGGAAATCCCTCGCAGGAGCATAGACGTGGAAACTCAAATCAAACCTTCTTCCTTCCGACCTGTTCTCATATGGCTGATTATTTCGCAATTACTGACCTTAGCCTCGTTATTCTTTTGGCTCGTTGTAGCGGGTCTTTCTGTGATGGCATTCGATTCCGGCGTTTCTGCGCAAGCATGGGCATTCGTCATTGCGGTATGGTCCTATCCAATCTGGCCTATTGTTTTCACGATCGCATCCTGGATTGCTTATCCACGCAAGAAAGATCGATTAGCAGCCGTTCTAACAACTTTGACTTTTCTGCCTGTACTTCTGTTGATTATTGTAATGGTCGTCGGAAATCTCTGGTTTATGTACCAGTTACAAATGAACCCACCTTTTTAGAAAACTGGCGAAGGCTATACTGCCAGTTGGGAACGGCAACCCGCGAAGCGCCCTTGCGAAGCACCCTGGTGAGGGTGCCGTCCCCTACGTTTATTCTGCTTTCAAAATATGAGTCAGAATGGTTGCACCGGAGCCGCCGATATTTTGCGCCATGCCGATCTTCGCACCATCCACTTGCGTTTTATCGCATTCTCCCCGCAACTGTTGAACGATTTCTACGATCTGATACATGCCCGTGGCGCCGACCGGATGTCCGCGGGCTTTCAATCCTCCGCGAGTACAAATCGGCACACGTCCGGTTAGACAGATCTCATTATCGAGTCCCAGTCTTACACCTTGACCGCGCTCAGCATATCCACAGGCTTCGAGCGATAAAGCAGACATGATCGAAAACGCATCGTGAAGTTCAAATACGTCACTTTCTCCGCAGGGACAATGATCGCTGCCGCTGCACCATCGCCCGTTGGAGAGGCATCCAGCAGATTCACAGGCGTGGCGACCATGGATGATTTCTCAAATTTCTCCACAGTGATCTTTTCATGCAATCGTGCGAAGGGATTGGACATTGCATTGGCGTGGGCATTGATCGAGAACGGCGCAAAGTCTTCATGCTTCCATCCATACTCGTGCATATAGCGGCGCATGATCAGGGCATTGATTCCTACAAATGAGATTCCCTGTTCCACTTCATAATCTGCATCAGCAGCAGTCGCCAGCGCGGCGGTGACGTCATGACCCGCTTTGTCCGTCATTTTTTCCACACCAACAATCAGAGCCGATTCGATTTCACCCGCGGCAACGGCCATCAGTCCCGCGCGAAACGCTGCAGCCCCCGATGCGCAGGCTGCCTCTACTTTAACCGATTCTTGATTCCAGAGTCCGATCCAGTCGGAAAAGAAAGCCCCCAATTGATTTTGCGCGCTCACCATTGGTGAGAGCATGTTGCCGACGAACAGCGCATCGACCTTATCCGTGCCAGCATCGTGCATGGCTGCGAAGGCGGCGTTCCCGCCCAGTTCGCGCAAGGATAAATCCCAGTGTTCATCGACTTTGATCTGTCCAATTCCAAGAATAGCTACTTGTCGCATTGTTTAACCTCGAGGATATTTTAACCGATGGAACGATCATGGGGCTATCAGGTTCTATCAAATAAAAAAGGAGCGACTTATGCCGCTCCTTTTTGTTCTTGCTCATGTCACTTAGGGTCTGTTGCCGTTCCCATTGCCATTACCGTGGCCATTTCCATTACCGTGACCATTGCCTTTACCGTTTCCATGATCCTGTTGGGCATTTACATCGGTTGTTGTTCCGTCAGGTAGTTGTGCATGCCCAGAGACGATCATGCCGAGATTATTTTTCTTTTCCAGCAATGCCTTTTTAAACTGGCCCCAGTTTGTAGGAACATCACCATTCGGCAGGGTGAGAGGATCGCCGTTGGATAACATGATGTCACTGTAATTGCCGCTCTTCTTCGCCTGTAGGATCAAGCCTGCGAGAGATGCATCTCCATTCACATTTTGGGAAATCCACATTGCCTGGGCGATCACGCCGAAGCCAAACCCGTCTTCATGGTATTGGTTCACAACGCTTGCATCGGTACCAAAGAAGGAAGCCAATAGGGCAGCAACAGGATTGACGGGCCCTTCAGGGGATTGGTCGGGAACTACCTTGCTTGAATCAACTGTCAAACTCACCGCATCGCCATCTTGGACCAGGAGTTGATGTGTATTCAGGTCATACAGACCTGCATCTGCGGCTTCCTGCTCTGTGAGGGTGATCGGTTGATAGCCCTCAACTGTTACAACAATAATGGTGTTGCTATTCGCGTCGAGTTGAGTTTCAATATGCGTAATATTCCCGCTGACAGTTGTCGTTGTACCTTCCTGTGCAGCTGGAGCTGCAAGAGCCATCCCAACCTGAGCGAACAACACTGTCACTACTAATAAGAGACCTACAAATACTTTAGTTTTGAACATGTTTCTCTCCTTTCTATCTTATGAAATCATTCTAACCAGTAATATCGCGATATCGACTTACATCCATGAAAAGGTGACCTTTTTACTAACACGTATTCTCTAGGGAATTTGTGATTTCCTGCTCTATTTTTAATGACAAGTCGTTAAATCTATTTAAACTTATGCAAAGTGTAATATGATAATTTTGATTCACACAACTCTAAGATCGGTGAGGATGGCGCGATGGAACATTCAGTTTGGGTTAATCAACTGCTGGAGCGTGTCGGTGAATTGGGGGATGAGGGGCAGGCTGCTGTGCGTTACCTTCTTACTAACAAGACGCAAATTGGGTTCAAAAAGGTACGCCCGAATGTCGGAGCGTTTTGGACTGTTTTTGGAAACATCCGCTTGAATTCCATGTACTACACATACGATACTTCTTTGGATGATTTGCGCATCAAAACGCTGATCATTCATGAGGCTCGTCATTTACAGCAAGGATTGATCACAGCGTTATCCGTCTATGGGGAACTGGATGCATGGCAATTGGAATTTCGAATCTATTACCGTATCAAGGAGACATATCCGCACCCGGCGATCGCGGAGCTTATGACGTTGCCTCTCGGCTATGATCGCGCTGTCTTGAAAAAGGCGGTATCCCTTATGCAGGCCTATGCTGGCAAAGGATATCGCGCCGATCTTTTGCCGTTGTTCCCCGCCGGAAGAGAAGTCAAATATTGGATATTTAGAAGTTAAGCAACTTCTAGTCTGTCAAGGTCATTCCAATTGTTGGATAAATTCTCCCTGTAATCATATTGTTTCTGTGATATTCTTCACTTCTGAAACATGACACCCCAACTTAGAATTGGGTAAATCACCCCACAAAAAAATGTGGGTAATTTGATTGTATAATCTCGGCATTATTCGTCTGCTTTACAGAGTGCCGCACGACTATCGAAGCTCAAGATTTGAATTTCAGCCCGCAACAGCATTTGAAAGATTTTGCTACTTATAAACCAGAGGTAATGAGGAGCGTGCAATGAGAACATGGTTGAAGGCTCGCACAATGCAAATTGGATTGTTGAGTCTTGTATTAGGAATGTGCTTTCTCATCTTTGTCGTAGCTCTTTCAACGGCAACGCCCGAGCACGCGCGATTTTTCATTGGAAATGTACCCCACCTGCGAACAGTGTCACAAAGAGCAGTACCAGAAAGTTTTAGATAGTGTCCATCAAAAGGCACTTGCAGCGGGAAATACCAATGCCGCTGTCTGCACCGACTGTCACAACCCTCACGCGCAAATGCGAATTACAGATAAGGCTACTGGCAAATTACTGCCGGCGGCGCGAGTTGCTATTCCACAAACTTGTGCCAAATGCCATAGCACTATTTACGATACATACAAGAACAGCGTCCATGGCACGGCTTTGCTTCAGGAAAGCAATCAAGATGTTCCGACGTGTATTGATTGTCATGGCGTTCACAACATTCAAAATCCCACTACCGCATCTTTCCGCAACAGTACGCCGTATCTTTGTGCAAAATGCCATACTAATGAAACGATTATGAAGCAATATGGCATCTCCACGAATGTGTTGAATACTTATGTTGCCGACTTCCACGGCACTACAGTGCAAATGTTCGAAAAGAATTATCCGGATCAGCCAACAAATAAACCCGTTTGCACGGATTGTCACGGCGTTCACGATATCCTGAGACCCGACGATCCTCAGGCTGGCATTGCCTTCAAGAAAAATCTTCTTCTCAAATGCCAGCAATGTCATCCTAATGCGACGACGAATACCTTTACAGATGCATGGCTGAGTCATTATGAGCCAAGCCCGAACGTGTTCCCCTTGGTTTACTTCGTCAACCTATTCTATAAAATCTTTATTCCAACTGTTTTGGGAGGCATGCTCTTCTATGTGCTCACGGATGTGTATCGCAGGTTTATTGCCCGTCCCGTACGTGCGAAAGGAGAAGAGCAGAAATGAGTGAGCAACCTTCTCGAGCCTACGAACGCTTTCCACTTCTTCGTCGTATTGAGCACTGGATAATGTTTTTGTCTTTTACGACCCTCGCCCTTACAGGGTTGCCTCAAAAATTCTCCAGCGCACCAATTTCCATTGCCTTTGTTGGCATCCTCGGTGGCATTGAATATCTACGCCGAATCCATCACTTTGCCGCGATCGTAATGATGCTGGGTACTGCCTGGCATATTCTTGTCTTTGGTTATATGGCTTATGTGCGGCGGACACGCTTCAGCATGTTGCCCAGTCTTCAGGATATCAAGGATGGCTGGCAGGCGCTCATGTATAACCTGGGCTTTTCCAAATCGTTCCCTCAAATGGGACGCTACACCTTTGAAGAAAAGATGGAATATTGGGCGTTCGTGTGGGGTGCCATTATCATGGGCGCGACCGGCTTCATGATGTGGAATCCCCTCTCTACTGTGAAATTCCTGCCCGGCGAAGTGATTCCCGCCGCGAAAGCTGCCCACGGTGGGGAGGCGCTTTTGGCGGTTCTCGCCATCATCATCTGGCACCTATACGGTGTTCACATCAAGCGTTTCAACAAATCCATGTTCACCGGCAAGATGAGCGAAGAAGAGATGCTGCATGAGCATCCACTTGAGTTGGCGGATATCAAAGCCGGTCTCAACAATCGATCGGTTGACCCTGGTCTGATTCGTAAGCGCCAGATGGCGTACTATCCGATCGCAGGAGTGCTGGCTCTCTTCATGCTTGGTGGCGTTTACGGATTTGTCAACAGTGAAAAGACAGCACTGACAACAACCGAACGACAGGTGCCTACCGTGGTGGTCTTCGTTCCCCAAACGCCGACTCCCGCTCCCACGCTGACCGCGACTCTTCCTGCAACGGAAACGCCGGTTCCAACTCAGACCGTAGCGGGCGCAACACCATCAACGCCTTCTACAGCTGTTGCTTCCACTCTAACTTGGGATAACGCCATTGGCGCGCTGCTCCAAACGAAATGTGGCGCCTGTCATGGCGGCGCAGCACCGATGGTCGGGCTAAACTTGACGACCTATGCAGATGCCATGAAGGGAAGCACAAACGGTGCTGTGATTAATCCTGGTGATGCTGCAAATAGTTTGATCGTGCAAAAGCAACAGGCAGGAAATCATCCGGGTCAATTGACACCCGAAGAAATAGCACAATTAATTGAATGGATTAACGCTGGCGCTCCTGAAAAGTAAATACTGAAACATGATTAACCCCAAACTTAAGGATTCAGCCACTGATTGCACGGATCAACACTGATTTTTGAATTATTTGCGCGAGCGAAGCTAAGTAATTAGCCGACCCACCATACTGGGTCGGCTAATTCTGTGAAAATCAGTGAAACTTGTGCTGAGCCTGTCGAAGTATCCGTCGCTAAAAACTAGAAAGATTAAATTTGGGGTGGGTCATGTTTATTTAAGCCCTAACATAATCGCCGTAATATCATCGTAATTATTTGTGACAATACGCTTCGCTACAAATGACATTCAATACTCATATTTGTCAACGAGGTCGTAATAATAAGGGTAGGCGGGGTAGACTTACATTGTTATCGCGTGCAAGCTAAGCGGTGTGGTTTTTGGTGGTGTCCCATGCACAATCAGAGGGGACAGCAGGCATGGAGGATGGAGGGATAATGCCCCATATGACCGATGAACGAGTCCGAGCGGGTTTAGCCCGTGAGGAAGATCTATCCCTTTTGCAAGAAGTCAGTATGAAGACGGCTGGTGTTTCGCATTTGGAAATGTGCATCCAGTGCGGAACGTGCGGTGGGTCCTGTCCGGCTGCCATGGATATGGATCACACACCGCGCATGTTATTTGCCATGCTGCGGGCGGGCATGCGGGATGAAGTTCTGCGCAGCAATACACCCTGGATCTGTGTTTCCTGTTACCACTGCGTGGTGCGCTGTCCGCAGGAGGTGCACATCGCGGATGTGATGTACACGCTCAAAGGCATGGCGATCCACGCAAAGCTGTATCGCGATTCCACGGCGCCTGATTTTTCCCAAACATTTGTGGATATGGTGGAAACGTTTGGCCGAAGTTATGAGCTGGGGTTAGCTTCACGTCATTATTTGAGACATTTTCCGTTGCGGTTGCCGGGCATGATGCCAATGGGCTTTGGCATGATCACCAAAGGCCGCATGGCGATCACACCGAAAAAGATCAAAAATATGGATCAATTAAAAGCGATCCTCAAGCGTGCCAAAACACTGGAGATGACATCATGAACAAATACCTTTTGTATCCGGGCTGTTCGATGGAATCTAGTGGCAAGGCATATGGGGAGTCCATCAGTACTATTTTGCAACCGCTCGACCTTCAATTTGAGGAGATCGACGATTGGAACTGTTGCGGCGCGACGGAATATCTCGGCATCAACCTGATTCCTGCCTATTCCCTGATCGCCCGCAACCTTGCTCTCGCTGCAAAACAGATGAACGGCACACGCACAGTTGTCGCGCCTTGTTCAGCTTGTTATCTCAACCTCGCCAAAGCAGACTATTACATGCAGGAGCGACCTACGCTCGGCGTAAAAGTCAATGAAGCACTCGAAGCGGGCGGACTCCAATACACGCCTGGCACACTTGAT
>WNFY01003670.1_pt1 | contig 19285 bp, 4 predicted proteins | sample 5400091 | NCBI WGS metagenome assembly WNFY01 (sample SAMN13153364, study PRJNA577476) | soil metagenome | isolation source: 60 cm soil or saprolite under grassland replicate 1 | place: USA:California | collected 2016-06-15
TCACCTTGTTCGTCAGTCCACACCAGTCGATTCTGCCTGGGCCTAGATCTCAATGACGTGTGCTCTGACTGCTGCCGCAGACACTTTTTCAATTCCGCCGCCAAGCCCTGGACGTGCGGTTCTTTCAATACACTATTATGACCGCCGGGAATGAAATGAACGTCTACGCCACCCCTGGCGAGTTTGCCCCATCCCAGGTGCGGGTCGCGGATGCGGTTACGCGGCTGTCGCCGCGCGCGAAAAACTGCAATGCGCCCCTCATAAGTGGTTGGCACAAAGTCTGGCCCCGGGAAATAGACTTCGATGGGCTTCTCTTTGTGCTCCGCAGAGTCTGCGGGAACGAAGGTCGAGGTTTGGTCACCAATGTTTCTCAGCACGCCTTGGGCCTTTTTCTTTATGAAGCTTAGTTGCTTTCTAAGACCAAGTACTGTCAGCCAAAGCAGGCGACTCGCATAATATTCGAGATGCCAAAAATAATTGTACGTGTTCTCCATCACCCACGTGTCAATGATACCCAGTAATGCAACCTCCTGACCTTCTCGCTCCAAGCGTCGCGCCATCTCATAAGCAATATGTGCGCCTCGGCAAAGTCCGACAAACTGGTAAGGCCCTGTGGGTCGCACAGCGCGGAGCGCTTCCAAGTATTCCGTAGCTATCCGGTTCACGGCTGCCTGACTGTGTTCGCCCTCGAGGTCCTCAGGATACTGGGCTTGTAAGCCGAATACAGGCTGATTGGTACCCAGATAACGAGCCAGAGAACGATAGCCAAGTGCGTTTACGTTTGGCATGGAGACGCAGAAGAGCGGCGCATTTGGGCCACCGGCCTGAATCTCGACCAACGTGGGCCAGGAAAGGGAGCGAACATCCTGTCGCAAAAGACTGGCTAGATACTCGATGCTAGCGTGCTGGAAAAAACTGACGAGGGGAAGGCGCTGTCCGACTTCTTTCTCGATCTCCGAGACCAGCCGGACAGCAAGCAGCGAGTGGCCTCCCAGATCGAAAAAGTTGTCTCGGATACCAACCGATTGCACTCCGAGAAGTTTCTCCCAAATGTGAGCGATTCGTTTTTCTAGATCATCACGCGGCGCTACGTGGACAGCTTCCAACTCTGGCCGGTCCCGGTCCGGCTTCGGCAGCGAACGGCGATCGATCTTGCCGCTGGGAGTCAGCGGCAATTCTTCCAGCAAAATGAAAGCTCCCGGCACCATATATTCCGGTAACTTGGCTTTCAAGAAACTCCGGAGTTCTGCGGAAAGCTTGCCATCTTCAACAGCGGGATGCTTGTCATTCGGCACGACATGGCACAATAGAATTTGATTGTAATCAGAAACTTGCCCGAGTGTTGCCACTGCGTTTTTGACTAACGGGTGACTCTTTAGCGCGGCTTCGATCTCGCCCAGTTCGACGCGGAACCCGCGAATCTTTACCTGATGATCCGCCCGGCCGAGAAACTCGATGACGCCATTCTCCTGATAACGCGCGAGGTCGCCGGTCTTGAACATTCTTGCACCGGGATGGTTGCTGAAGGGGTTGGGGAGAAACCTTTCGGCCGTTAGCTCAGGCCGATCGAGATAGCACCGGGCCAACGCGGCCCCGGCTATGTACAACTCTCCGCAGACTCCTGCTGGCGCTGGCGCGAATCGACCATCAAGAATGTAAGCGGCGGTGTTATCGATGGGGCGGCCGATGGGAATACTGCTAAGAGTTGAATTGCTGACCTCGTAACAGGTCACATCTGCGGCGAGCTCGGAAGAGCCGTAGAGATTAATCAAGACGGCGTCGGGGAATCTTTCCTTGAACGAATGGGCCAGGGCCAGGGGCAGCGCCTCTCCGCTGGACGTCCAATATTTCAATCGTGGGAGCTTCCTTGCGAGATCAGTCTCTTGTTCAAGAATCACGTGCAACAACGACGGCACAAGCACAAGTCTCGTGACGTCATTCGCGCTTAAGGTCTCGACCAACCGGCGAGGATCCTTTATCACGTCACCAGGAATGATGACTAAGGGAATACCCTGCAGCAGCGGCCCAAAGATTTCCCAAATCGAATCACCAAAACTGAGCGACGTTTTTTGACAGCAGATCTCGTCAGCAGCGAAGGGGTAGGCCTTCCACATCCAGGCAAAACGGTTGAGCGAAGCATGATGTGGACTCACCGATGCTATTGGTTGCCCTGTAGATCCGGAAGTATAAATAACGTAGGCGGCGTTCTCAGAAGTAGTACGAGGCGGCGGTACCGTAGTGCTCTCACGCGCGATCTCTGCCCAACCAGAGTCAACGCATATCGTCTCCGCGGCAGAAGCAGGCAGAGTCTCCAGCACGCGCGCTTGCGTTAGAACTATCGACGCCCTCGAATCTTGGAGCAAAAAAGCAACTCGCTCTGCCGGATAAGAAGGATCGACCGGTACGAAGGCCGCGCCTGCCTTTAAGATTCCTAGCAAGCCAACCACCAAGTCGACGGTTGGTTCCATACAAACGGCTATGACTACCTCTGGTCCCACGCCGCGCCTGCATAGGTAATGCGCAAGCTGATTCGCACGCTGGTCCAGCTCACCGAAAGTGATTTGTTGGTTTTCAAAAATGACCGCGCGCGCATCGGGTGTTGCCTTTGCTTGTTCCTCGAATAGTTCGTGAATGCAGCGACGGGGATAGGCGGCGCTCGTGTCAGTCCATTCAACCAGAAGTCGGTGCAGCTCGGCGTCGTCCAGCAGCGGCAGATTGCGGAGTGGCTTATCGGGATTCGAAACCGCCCCCTCGACCAGCGTTTCGAAATGCCGGCCCATTCGCGCGATTGTTGTGTGGTTGAACAGGTCGGTGTTGTATTCGAACGTCAGCCTTAAGCCTTCGTCTGTTTCGCCTATGTAGAGAGACAAATCAAACTTTGCCGTTTGGCCAGCAATGGGAAGTTCTCGGAGGTTCAAATCTGACAACGTGAGGGTCGACTTCGGCGCATTCTGCAAGGCAAACAAAACCTGAAACAACGGCGCGTGACTAAGGCTGCGCTCCGGCTTCAGCTCTTGAACCAACTTTTCAAAAGGCAGATCCTGATGGGCGTAGGCCTGGAGGGCGACCTCGCGCACGCGGTGCAGGAGCTGGCGGAAACTGGGATTCCCGGAAAGATCCGTTCTCATGACCAGTGTATTTACAAAGAACCCGATCAAATCCTCCGTCTCCCGTCGCGTTCGATTCGCAATCGGAGTCCCCACAACCACGTCTTCCTGATTGGTGTAGCGGCCCAGCAGGGCCTGGAAAGCAGCCAGCAAGGTCATGAACAGCGTCGTGCCCGAGCGACGACTTAACGCTGAGACTGAATCGCTCAGCCGCCGCGGCAGAACCAGCGAGTGGTAGGCCCCGTTGAATGTTTGTAGCGCGGGCCGAGGGTTGTCAGTGGGCAGATCAAGAACGGCAGGAGTGTCGGCAAGTTGTTTTCTCCAGTAGTCAAGTTGCGTCTCGAGCACCTCGCCCTGTAACCACTCTCGCTGCCACAGCGCGAAATCAGCATACTGGATCGGCAGATCAGCCAAAGGTGAAGGCTGATCTTTTAGGAACGCTTCATACAAAACGCCAAGCTCGCGAAACAACACACCCATGGACCAACCATCACTAACAATGTGGTGTATTGTCAGCCATAGCACATGGTCGTCGTCATCAAGTTGAAACAGGCTGGCGCGCAGCAATGGGTCATGGGCCAGATCAAAAACGCGCCGTCCCGCCTCGCCTCCCAGCCGTTGAAACTCAAGCTCGCGCTCGTCTGGACTCAACCCCCTAAGGTCAACCGCGGAAATTTCCATCTCGCGAGCGGGAAAGATGACTTGCATAGCCTCCCCGTCGACCAGTTTGAAGTTCGTTCGTAACGTCTCGTGTCTAGAGACTACTGCATTGAGAGTTTTCTTGAGCGCGGGCACATCGAGCCGGCCAATCATCCGCACTGCTTTCGAAATGTTGAAAGCCGAGCCGTCAGACTCCAGTTGATCCAGAAACCAGAGACGCTGCTGCGCAAAGGAGGTTCGCACTAATCGGGTTGTCTCGGCCTTTTTGCGCAAGAGGTCGGCGAGAAGCTCGCGTTTCTCTGCAACAGAAAGCTTCAACCCGTTTTGCAAAGTGCGACTCATCTAATTCTGCGTCCTTTCGGCCAGCGTCTCCCACAGCAAGGACTCCACTTGCTCGTCTGTAAGCTGATCGATCCTGGCGAGCAGCTCCTGAGCATCGCTTTGGGAGTTTTTGGCGATTGCGTTTGGTAAGTGGGCCTCGGCCTTTCGCTGAAACTCAAGAATGGATGGCACCAACTCTTCGATCGTAGGACATTCAAACAAATAACGCAGTGGTAATTCTACGTTAAAGGCGTTACGCAACCGAGAGATCAACTGGGTAGCCAGCAGCGAGTGCCCTCCCAGCTCAAAAAAGTTGTCCCTGATGCCAACGCGCTCGCGCCGCAGCACAGTGGCCCAAATTTCCGCCAGCTTTTCTTCCATCGGCTTGCGCGGTGCTTCGTATTGATGGACGGTCGCCCCATCCTTCTGATCAAGCGCAGGCAGAGCGCGCCGGTTGATCTTTCCAGAGGGTGTCAGCGGCAACTCTTCCATCGTTACGAACGCCCCCGGAATCATGTGATTCGGCAATAGCTCTTTGAGATAAGCGCGCAGTTCGCGAGGAAGATCTTCGGGGCCATTGCTCGCCGCAACCACGTAGCCGACAAGCTTTCGATCACCTTTAACGTCCTCGCGCGCGACGACCGCCACCTCGCGCACGGATGGGTGCGCCGCGAGCATCGCCTCGATCTCGCCCAGCTCGACACGAAAGCCCCGAATCTTCACCTGGTTGTCGATGCGGCTCAGAAATTCGATGTTGCCGTCATCTTGGTAGCGGGCGCGATCGCCGGTCAGATACAACCGCGCGCCAGGCTCGTTACCAAGAGAATCTGGGAAAAACTTCTCAGCCGTTAGCTCCGGCTGGTTGAGATAACCGCGCGACAAGCTGGCGCCGCCGATACAGAGTTGGCCAGGCACACCGATCGGCGTCGGCTCCAGATTCTTGTCGAGAATGTAGATCCGCGTATTCGAGATCGGGCGACCAATCGGCGGGAGCGTGGGCCAGTCACCAATCGGACGAGTTAGTGGGTAAGCAGTCACCAGATGTTGTAGAAAAACGAACGGCAGAAAGATCCTTTCCACCTTTTGTTCAACCAGAAAGCGCAATAGCGACAGCGCATCGCGCCTCATTTCATCCGAAATCAGCAACAGCGTTCCGCCCGAACACCACGTCGAGAAGATCTCCTGAAATGAGACGTCAAAACTGAGCGAGGCAAACTGCAACGTTCTCGCCGCCGGAAAAGAACCAGCATGTTCGAGCTGCCACGAAAGCAGATTCGACAGTGCGCGCTCGGTCATCGCCACGCCTTTTGGTTGGCCCGTCGACCCAGAGGTGTACATTACGTACAAGAGGTTCTCGCCACAGATCTCGTTTTTCGGATTGTCGTCGCCCTCGCGCGCGACTTTGTCCCAATCTCTGTCGAGGCACAGGACCGCACTTTCAGTTTCCGGCAAGCTGCTCAATACGCGCTCGTTCGTCAACAAGACCGAACACTCTGCATCGTCCAGCATGAACCGCAATCTCTCTCGCGGGTATTCAGGATCGAGCGGCACGTAAGCGCCTCCTGCTTTCATAGTTGCGAGCACACCGATCACCATTTCGACGCTGCGATCGATGCAGATGCCAACTTTCACATCGGCGCTAACGCTCAGCCGCCGCAGATAATGAGCCAGTTGATTGGCTCGACTGTTTAATTCGCGATAATTCAGCTGTTGGTCATCAATTATCACTGCCGCCGCTTCTGGTGTTCGTTCAACTTGGGCTTCAAAGCGTTTCTGAACCGATGCTGGAGCTGACGAAACACCGGTGTCGTTCCACTGGACCAGAATCTGCTCGCGCTCAGCGTGAATGAGCAGCGGCAGCCGCGAAACCAAAGATTCCGCGTCTGCCGGCAGATTCTCAAGCAACGTCTGAAGATGGATTAGCAACCTGCGAATCGCTTCAGCTTGATAGCGCGCGCGGTCGTAAACAACTTGAACGCCAAGTCTTTCACCCGGGTTTATCAACACAGTCAGCGGATAACCGGTCGTCGAACCAATGCCGCGATCGTCGCGGAATTCGACACCATTGTGTGCTACTTGATAACTAGTGCCGACCGGCAAATTCTCAAAAACCAGGATGCTCTCGAAAAGTGGTACGCCGCGCGGCACATCGCTCCACCCTTGAATGTCGAGCAGCGAACTGTACTCATATTGCTGCAGCTCGCTCTGTTGCGCATGCAGCTCCTTAAGCCATGAAAGCACCGTCATGTGCGTTGGCACGCGCACCCTCAGCGGCAGCGTATTGATGAAAAGGCCCACCATCGATTCGACACCGGCCAAAGTTGCCGGTCGGCCCGCTACAGTCACGCCAAACACAACATCATCTTCACCGGTGTAACGACTCAGCAACAACGCCCATGCGCTCCGGGCCAGAATGTTCAATGTCAGTTTGTACGCGCGCGCAAATGCGCGTAGCTTCTCTGTGCCTGCTTGGGAAAGAAGAATTCGTTCGTCAGCGTACTCAGTCTCTAGCGCGGCTCGCTGCGAAGGACTGTGGTCAATCGGCAGAGCAGTCGGAGCAACAAAGCCTTTGAGCGAAGCTCTCCAGTAGCGTTCTGCCGCTCGCCTGTCCTGCTGGTCCAGCCATGCGATGTAATCGCCATAAGGCCGCAACCGCGGCAGGACCAGCTCTTCGTCTTTGCGAAACGCCTCGTACAGGGCGAAGACTTCCTTCAAGACAACCGAACGCGACCAGCGATCCAGCAACAAGTGATGACGGCTGAAGAGGAAACGGTGAAGATCGCCGGCGAGCCGAAATAGAGCGATGCGCATCAACGGCGGAGTCGCAAGTTCAAAACCACGATCTCGATCAGCGACGATGTATGCCGCTAGTCTAGTCTCGTGATCCTGGTCCGACAGATTGCTCCAGTCCTGCTTCTCGACCTCGAGGATGACGCGTCGATGGACCACCTGCTGCGGTTTCTCCAGCTCTTCCCACAAAAACGAGCTGCGCAAAATCGAATGCCGGTCAACGATGCGCTGCCACGCGCGCTCGAACGCGGCGACCTCAAGCTCGCCTGTGATCGTGAAAACAGACTGCTCGAAGTACGCGCCTGACTCGGGCGCATAAATCGTGTGGAACAGCATCCCCTGCTGCATTGGTGAGAGCTGGTACAGATCTTCCAGATTCTCCAGCTCGGTTCTTTCGTTGGTAGTTTCGCTGACAGACATTTCTTTACAAAGCTTTATCAGTGCGAAGAACGTGGTTGGCTTTGGCTTTCGCGCTCCGCGCTCTTTCAAGGCAGGGCCTCAACTCGGCAACCAACATGGCGACATTGGGCTCTTCTCTCATCGACCCGTGAGTGCCCGGCACGGCATGAACCTCCAACCCGCCCGCGGCCAGTCGCTGCCACCCTAACCGGTTATCTTCAAAGTCTGCTTCGTCGTCTTCGGCCCAAAAGAACGTGATCTTGCCAGAATAGATCTTGCCCACAGGCTGATAGGCCTCGCCCGCACGGTAGATACCAAAGACAGTTTTGATCAACGCGTCGTCGCTGTCCTGGCGGCGTTCCATTAACGCCTGCAGTTCATGGTCAGCGGCATCAAAACCATCTGGCTTTGCTATTCTCTTATTCAGTCTCGCTGCGACTGCCCGCCCAATACGTTGCGCATGTGAGCGGAGACCGCGCTGCTTAAGGTGGCCCAACTGGCAACGTAGACGGTGGGCCAGCGTGTATACCGGACAGTTCGTATTCAGCATCGCCAGGAAGGCAACCTGCTGCCCTTGCGCAGTCAACTGATGAGCCATCTCAAAAGCTACCAATCCGCCGAACGAAGCGCCCAGCAAGTAGTACGGGCCCTCGGGCTGAAAGCCGCGGATTTCTTTGAGATAATGACTCGCCATCTCGTCAACGCGCGTTAACGGCTCCATGAGTCCATCCAACCCTCGCGCCTGCAATGCGTAAACTGGCTGCTCCGTTCCCAGATGTCGCGCAAGTGGCCGGTAGATCAGAACATTGGCTCCGCCCGCGTGGATACAGAATAGCGGCGGCAATGAGCCCCGCGGTTGCACCGGCACAAGGGAAGACCAGGCATGCTTTGACTCGGTTTCGCGCAGCACCTGCGCAAGTTGTTCGATTGTTGGCGACTTAAACAAGGTCGCTAGCGGCAGCTTTTTCCCGAAACGATTGTCGATCTGCGCGAATAGCCTTACAGCCAGTAGTGAATCGCCTCCGAGTGCGAAGAAGTTATCCCGGATCCCGACGGGCTTGCGCGCCAGCACCCTTTCGCAAGCTTTGACGAGTTGTTCTTCAAGAGGATCCCGCGGTGCGACGTAAACTTCGCGCAAATCCGGCCGTGATAATTCCGGCGCGGGAAGCGCGCGCCGATCGACCTTTCCATTTGAAGTTAGCGGCAGCGCCTCAAGCGTAACAAACGCAGCCGGCACCATATATTCTGGTAACTTCGCTCTCAGAAAACTTTGCAGCTCCTCAACCGAAGGCGGCGTATCCGGCTCAGGTACGACGTAGGCCACCAGCTCTTTCGCCCGATCACTACCGTCGCGAGCAATCACGACGCATTCCCTGACTCCGGTGTGCTGCATTAGCGACGTCTCGATCTCTCCGAGTTCGATACGATGGCCCCTGACCTTGACCTGATGATCTACTCGGCCCAGGAATTCGATCGTACCGCCGGAAAGATAGCGCACCAGATCACCTGTCCTGTAAAGACGCGCGCCCGGCTCTTTAGCGAATGGATGCGGCAAAAACCTTTCGGCGGTGAGCTCGGGCCGCTTCAAATACCCGCGGGCCACACCGGCGCCGCCAATGTATAGTTCCGCAGGCACGCCGATGGGTACCACCTGCATACGGTCATCGAGAATATAGAGCTGCGTGTTAGCGATGGGCCGTCCGATCGGCACCGGACCAAACGACGTCTGAGATGCCGGCACCTCATGGAAGCAACAGCCAACGACTGTTTCGGTTGGTCCATACTCATTGACTATTCGCGTGCGAGGCGCTTCGCGCCGCCAGAATTCCAAAGTTTCGGCGAAGAGAGCTTCACCACCGATGACCAACGCGCGTGTGGCGCCCGCTGGGGCTTCAGGCGCTAGAGAATAACTAAGGCTTTCAACATGCGATGGCGTAATCTTCAACAGACTATAGTCCGCGCCGTCGGACAGGGCTTTACTTAGTCCGTCGATCCCCATTTCTTCGGACAAGAGTGTTACTGGTTGCCCACACACCAGGGGCGCCAACAGGCTGGTGACCGTCAAATCGAACCCGAGCGGAGAGTGAACCAGCGAACCGCTTCCCTCACCAACGTCATAAGCTTGGGTACACCAACTCAAATAGTTCCCCAGTCCTGCGTGTGTGATCATCACACCCTTGGGCCGGCCAGTCGACCCGGACGTGTAAATGATGTACACGAGGTCCAATGGCGTCGCCACGTTAACCGGCGTGTTCTCAGGTTCTGTACTAAACCTCGACCATTCACTATCAAGGCAAACGAGCCGTACGCTGTGATCCGACAAGGTCTTGCGTAGACGTTCCTGCGTCAGCACCAATGAAACAGCCGCGTCCTCGATCATGAACGACAGGCGTTCGGGGGGATAACTCGGATCCAGTGGCAGATAGGCTCCTCCGGCTTTCAGTATTCCCAACAGCCCAACGAGCATTTCAATCGAACGATGTACGCAAAGTCCCACAACGACATCTGGCCCCACACCACGCTTTCGCAGATAATGGGCCAACTGATTCGTCCGGCGATTTATTTCATCGTAAGTTAACTGCTGGCCATCATGCACAACGGCAATCGCCTGGGGTGTGCGCGCCGCCTGCGCCTCAAACAACTCGTGAAAGCAAAGCTCCAGGGAATAGTTGGCTTCCGTATTCGTCCATTCAACCAATAGCTGGCGCCGTTCTGATTCAGTCAGCAATGGTAACTCCCAGATTTCCCGGTCCGGCGCTGTCACAATTGCTTCAAGCAATACCTCGAGGTGTCCGAGTATTCGCGTTGCCGTTTCCGCGTTGAAAAGATCTGCGTTGTATTCAAGTCTCGTATTGATCTCGTTGTTTCGCTCAAACAGATTAAGCGATAGATCAAATTGTGAAATTCCAGTGTCAAACTCAAACTCTTCGAGTTCCAGACCGGCCACAGACCCGCTTCCGACAGAAGTGTTCTTCAAATTCAACACTGCCTGAAAAAGCGGCGCGTGACTCAAGTTGCGCTCGACTTGAAGTTCGTCGATAAGCTTCCCGAAGGGTATCGCTTGATGCTCCTGCGCTTGGAGTGTAGTCCGTCTAGCCCGACGAAGAAGCTTCCGGAATGTCGGCCGACCCGAGAGATTCAACCGATAAGGCAGCAAGTCGGAAATTGGCCCAATCAGTTCGTGGGTTTCCGCAACGTCCCGGTTTAGAACAGCGGAACCGACAACAATATCGGTGCGGCCGTTGTAACGAGCCAACAGAATCTGAAACGCTGTCAGGAACGTCGTGAAAAGTGTGACGTCTTCGCTTTCACTCAATGCCTTCAACTCCGCCGCGAGCCCTGGCTGGAGGGCGTTTGACGCCGACCCACCGCGCCAACTTCGCACCGGCGGCCGCGGACGATCCGCGGGCAGATCAATCACTGCAGGAGCCCCAGTAAGTTCTCTTTTCCAGTAATCCACGTGTTCTTTAAGAACGTCGTCATTGAGCGCATAGCGTTGCCAGGCAGCGTAATCAGCGAACTGAACCGGTACCGATGCGCGTGCTGGTTCACCCTGCGTCAAATTGTTGTAAGAATCCCACAGTTCCCGAAAGAAAACGTTCGTGGAAAATTCGTCACTGACAATTCTGTGCGTGTTCAGCAGCAAAACGTGTTCTTGTTCGTCCAGCTTCAGTAATGTAGTTCGCACCATGGGCCCCAACGTCAGATCGAACGGATGCTGAACCTCCGTGCGAGCAATTTCCTGAGCCTTCCTTTCGCGCTCCGCTAGAGGAGCAGTCGAAAGATCGATCAGCGGCAACTCAACCTGGGGCGTGGCAGCAAGCAACTGCATAGGCTGTCCATCTATGGCAGCGGACAACTCTATGCGGGCAAACGTAGTCCGCAGCGAATCGTGGCGCGCCATCGCGTTTGCGATTGCCTGTTCGAGAGCTTCCCGGTCGAGGGCGCCGGATATTCGTACGCCGCGCGAGATATTGGACGAAACATCACTGGGATTGATTTGATCGAGAAACCATAGTCGCTCCTGCGCAAACGACAGTGGCACGGGTCCATTCTTTTCGCGGGGACGAAGTATTTGACTGCCAGCCGGACGACGAACTTCTAGCTGCCAGTCCATGGTCGCGCTGACCACTTGTTCGTTCGAGTTCCCGGTGCTGGTGACGATCGACATTCTTGACAACCTCTGACTGATGGCAACAACGACGCTTACGCTTATTTTCGGTTTTCATCCTGCATTGGGCCAAGTCGCGCCAACACTTTGTTTAGTTCTTCCTGGTTAAGTTTTGCGTTGGGAAAATCGGATGGCGAATAACTCCCTTTGTCGCCCGTTCGAGATTGCGCGATCAACTCGCGCAGTTCGTCAATGTAACTGCGAGCCAGCGTCATTACCGTTTCCTCACGGTGAATGTTCTCGCTGTAAGTCCAGTCCAAACGCAATTCACCTCCCGTGACGATGCCGATGACGTTCAGCAGATACGTGCGATCGGCCTTTGGACTTTGCGCCAGGCCAGTTGGCTGCGCCGCCACCGTAAACATCGAAGAGTCGAGCAACACGCGGTCGACTTGCCCAAGGTAGTTGAACCTCACTTCAGCTCGGGGTAGTGCCATAAGTCTTTCGGCGCCGGCTGCATCTCCACCTGGGTAGCGGAGCAATCCATAACCGATACCGCGGTTGGGAATCGCGCGCAACTGTTCCTTCACAGACCGCAACGCCTCGACTGCCGTCTGCGCATCACCGCAGTCGAGCACTACCGGAAAGATCGTCGTAAACCAACCAACCGTGCGCGAAAGATCCACTCCTTCGAGGATTTCTTCCCGACCATGTCCTTCCAGATCGATCAGCAGCGACTGTGATCCAGTCCAGGGGGCCAGCGCACGAACCAACGCGGTCAGCAATACTTCGTTTATCTGTGTGCGATAAGCTACCGGCACGGCCTGCAACAACGCGCTCGTCTCGTCGACGTTGAGAGAGACCGAAAGAGTCCGCGCCGATGCCGCCGTGTTCGTTCCGCCGAGGTAGTCCAAAGGCAACTGGGCAGTAGACTTTTCAACAGTCGCACACCAGTAAGACAACTCGTCGCGCAGTCCACCCAACCGAGCATGCTCTGTCAGACGTTCGGCCCACCTTTTAAACGAAGTTGTTTTCGGCGGCAGCGATGGCTTTTCACCATTACTGAGTTGTCGATAGAGTGCCTGCAAGTCTTCAAGCAAGATGCGCCAGGACACACCATCGACGGCAAGATGATGGATTACAATGAGCAGATAGCTGTTTCGTTCCGCGCCACGATCAAATAACGCGAACCGCAATAATGGACCGTCAGCCAGATTCAGGCTTGCATGTAGCCTTGCTGCATGATCGGCAATCAATGCTCTCTGTTCGTCTTCGGCCAGAGCCGATAGATCAACCATCTCGAAGGGTACGACACCGTCCGGAGCGGCCAGAGCTTGTTGCCAGGCGTGATTACGCGCATAGCGGAAGCGCAGCGCGTCGTGTTGAAGCAAGAGTAGTTCGACCGCCTCGGCAAACGACGACGCGTCAGCCAACCCATGAACCTCAAGTAACATCGCCTGGTTGTAATGATGTAACTCGGGCTGGTTGAGTTCAAAAAATCGCGCCTGAACGGGCGTTAGGGGAACGCGACCGGTGACTATTCCTTGCTCGGCCTCGGTTTGGGTAGCTATTTTCGCCACCGTGGCCAGCTCGGCCACGGTTTGATGTTGAAACAATTGGCGCGGGGCCAGACCTAAGCCGGCCTGGTTTGCCCTAGCAATGATCTGAATGCTGAGTATCGAATCTCCTCCCAGATCGAAAAAATTGTCGTGGACGCCAACGCGTTCGACGCCTAAAACGTTGGACCAAATCCGGGCCAGCGTCGTTTCGACCTGATTGCGTGGCGCCGCAAAAACTTTATCGTCTTCCGGCGGCGAAGGTTCTGGCGCGGGCAATGCCTGTCGATCAACTTTACCGTTTAGCGTCAGTGGCAGACGATCGAGAAAGACAAACGCCGAGGGCGTCATGTATTCCGGTATGCTACCGTTCAGAAAAGCTCTTAGCTCACCGGCGCTTGGTTTTTCCCGTTCTCGCGCTACCACATACGCAACCAATCGTTTATCATCGCGGTCATCAGCTCTCGCAACCACGACGCTTTCGGAAACTTGCGCGTGAGCGCGCAACGCGATTTCGATCTCGCCAAGCTCGATTCGATGACCATGAACCTTCACCTGATGGTCGCTGCGCCCGAGAAACTCGATTCGGCCGTCGCCAAGATAGCGTGCGAGATCACCGGTTTTGTACAAGCGCTCGCCATCGTTGCTGAACGGACTGGGAATGAACTTCTCCGCAGTTGCTTCGGCACGATTGATATAACCGCGCGCCAAGCCAACGCCACCGATATGAAGTTCGCCAGGCGCGCCTATAGGTGCCGGGCGCAATTGATGATCGAGAACGTAAGCCCGCACATTTGCGAGCGGGCGTCCGAGCGGAACCGTTTCCGATGTTAACGCAGCGTCTTCTCCACTCACCAGGTTGGTAATTGCTCCGACTGTTGCTTCCGTTGGGCCGTAGTGATTCAGTACCATACAATCCGGCGACAGTGCTTGGATCTTCTCGACCAAACTCCAGGAACATACTTCTCCACCGAGGATGAGTCGACGGCGGGGCAGAACACCCGCTGGATTCAAGGCCGAAAGTAGCGCGGAGATATGCGTCGGAACTATCTTCAGGCAGTCGATATGATTGCGGCTGAAGTATTCTGCCAGCGCGTCCGGGTCAGTTGCTCGCTCCTCGGCCAGCAGATGCAGCGTTCCACCTTTACATAAAGACGGAAAGATGGCTGTATTCCCCAAATCGGCAGCGATTGTCGAGGCCGTCGCAAAGCTGCTGCCGGGCGGCAAATCAAGTTTTTCCCAAATACCATCCAAGTAGTTGACCAATTGGCGATGCTCAACGGCTACACCCTTGGGCCGGCCAGTTGAGCCGGAAGTGAAGATTACATAAGCAAGATTCTGATCGGATGTGACATTGAGACAATTCTCGAGACGCTCGTTTGCTATTGCGTCGGCATCCGCATCAAGACACACGACGCTGTCCACCTGCTCGCACAAACCCTCTGCTAGCCTGCTCCTCGTTACGAGCACACGCGCTCCAGCCTCTTCGAGGATCATGCCGAGACGCCCTTTAGGAAGACTTGGATCAAGCGGCAGGTAGGCGCCGCCGGCTTTTAATATCCCGAGTAATCCCACTATCAGATCGACTGAGCGATCGAGACACAACCCGACAATTCCATCAGGCGCCACACCCAGCTTCAACAAATGATGCGCCAGCTGATTTGCCCGTACATTGAGATCACGGTAGCTCAGCCGCCTGGCTTCACAAGCGACCGCAATGTCGTCGGGCCTCTCTGCGGCCTGTTTCTCAAACAACTCGTGTACCGACTGACCACTCGAATAAGGAACTCGCGTATCGTTGAAGTCAACCAAAACTTTCTTTCGTTCCGTACCGCTCAATAACTCCAACTCGCTGACTGCAACGTCTGTCCTATTGCTGGCATCCTCGATTAGCGTCGTCAGTTGGTCGGCCAGACGCTGGACATCCTGAATTGAAAACAAGGTGGCATCGAAATTGAGCGTGGCGGAGATTCCATCTTCGGAGTTACAAAAGAGAAACTTTATGTTGAAGCGATCGGTACACGCGTCATGTTTGTACGTCGAAAACTCCAGGCCGTCGACGGAGTACGTCGCCACCGGCTTCCGAAACTCAAAGCAGAACGGAAAGAAGCGAGCGGTTTCGTTGTCTCCCGACGCAATATCTTCCCACGCAAAGTATTCGCCCCACCTTTGCGACTCCTGTTCCTGCGCATTTATTTGTTGCAACAGCTGCTCGAAAGAAAGACCGGAAGGGAGATCGCCTCTGGTCGGCAGGAATCTTGAAAATAGTCCAATTGCATCTTGAAGTTCTGCAAACTTTCTTCCGTCAAACGCAGCGCCCATCACAATCTTCGAATGTCCGGTCAGACGAGAGATCAGGATTTGGCAACAAGCAAGTGCGAAGGAGGACAGTGATACGTCATTCCGATTTACTACGGTTTTGATTCGCTCGCTTGTGTCGGCAGAGATTTCCACCGGCAGCCTGGATGGTTGAAAATTCTTCTTCGACCCGAGTCGTTTCTCAAAAGGCAGTCTTTGAGTGGCAAGCTCGGATAGATCTTGTTGTCTCCAATACTGCCTCGCTACTGATCCTTCCTCCGCTTCGAGCAACTCATTCTGCCATTCGGCAAAGTCGGCATATTGCATCGCCTCCGTGTTCTGAGGCTCTTCACCTTTCGAACATAACTCGTAAACGGCAGCGATTTGGCGTACTAAATATTGAAGCGATTGCGTATCTGCACAGATGGCAGGCGCTGTCAGAATCAGTTGCTGGGTGGTTGCTGTTTGCTGGACCAGACTGGCACGAAGCAGTGGCAAACGCGCGTAATCGATCTCGCGCGTGGCTTCAAAAATCAAGTTATCGAGCTTGGCGAGCTGATCATTGCCCCCGAACGCGGTCAAGTCATGCGTCTCGAGTGACATGACAGCTTCCTTTTCGATGACTTGTACCGGAATGGTCATTCCCGGAAGTAATCGAAAGGTAGTTCGCAGGATTTCATGCTGAGTCGCGACGTAATCGAGCGACTGCCTCAACAGTTCGATATCTAATCCTCCTTTAATCGTCACGACATGGAAAGCGCTATAGGCCACACTAGCGGCGCCTTGTTGTTGCAGCCGCCACAGATGGGTTTGCTGCGGCGAGAGACGATAGCCTTGGATGATTTCTTGCTGCACTTTTTCTCTCTTAGTGGAGCTTATCGTGGACTGGGCCGCTTGTGTGCGATCGCGGCCGTGGCCCACACTAACAGCACGTTGTGTTTATCGTTAGGTTACGTGCCGAGTTGGGGCGAACCCCAACAGTGCTCAATATAGCGGGAAGAGGCGGAGGACCGTCGGTTGATACAACCGTTAAGAAACCTATGTGAGACAGCTTAGCTCTCTCAATTTGCTAGATTAACATACTGTTAACCCATGCCGACAACGATTCTTCGCGCGCCTCGATACGGCCGGCGTCCGTGTGCAGTCAGCATGTTGTCTAGCACCAAAATGTCTCCTTTTTCCCAACCAAAAATGACCGCTTCGTTTGCATAAGCTGCTCTAATCCCTTCCAGAGCTTCCTCCTCAATCGGTGAGCCGTCGCCATAATATGCATTGCGGGGAGGTTCGCCGCTCGTCGACGCCAGCAACGATTCGCGTATTTCCGGCGCCAAACTGGAAACGTGAAAGAGATGAGCTTGATTAAACCAAACCTTCTCGCACGTATGAGGATGAGTTGCTACCGCCTGGCAGACCTGCCACGTGCGCAACTCGTTTTCGCCTTTCCATTCAAACTCGATACCTGCTTTGCGGCAGTACGCTTCGACCTCACAGCGATCTGCCGTCTGAAAAACGTCTTGCCACGACAGATCCAACGAATCATCGTAGTTTCGGACGTACATCACGCCCTTCTCTATGAATCGATCTCTGACTGCGGGATCTATAGACTTGAAAACGTTGCGGCTGTCGGCAATCGGAGTCTCACCGCCTTCGAGTGACGCTTCGAGACAGAAGAAGCCAATCACCATGGGCCAACTGCGCGAATACGACATTTCATTGTGCAGCAGAATTGTCTGATGTTCCGGATATTCGGTGGACGTGTAGATGCGGCCGCTGACTTGAGTGCGCGGAGTCGAGCGATACGAGTAGTGGAAGAGATCGCCAACCATCGACTGCAAAAGGAGCTCAAATTCGTCAACCGTGCTAACGCCAAACCCGCGAAAGAGAATCCCACCGTTGCTACGCAGTTTCTGCGCGATGAGATCAGTTTTGCCGGCGGCCCACTGCGTCAGGCTAAGCCCCTCGACACCGGGTTCAAGCAGCAACGGCAGTTCGGTATCGGGGCGCAGCACGCTCTCTTTGACGAGAGTGTCCGCGGTAAGCGCAATCGCCTTCCGCTTGATTGTGCCTGGTTTGGTAACGTCCGGGTTCATCGATTTGACTCTGTGCAGAACTCCTCTGTGGAAATCGCCTGCGTTCCGGTGACAGCCTTGCGTTTGGTGGACTTCAGTTTCTGCCGGCTGGCCTCTTCCAACCTTTGACTGGTCCTGTTTCGAAAAGCCCGACCCGTCTCGTTCACGGCCCCGCGCAAGGCACTCAAAACAGTATTCGGCTCTTGAGCGACGAAAGCCAGCAACTTCTGAAACTGTTCCGTCAGACACGTGATTGTATCCGCCTCAAAAAGGTCGGTGCTATATGTGAAGGCGCCCTCGATTCCGTTGGCTGTTTCCCACAAGGTGAGTTGCAGGTCATGCCGCGTCGTCGCGCTCTCGACGGCAAGAGACTCCACGGTCAAGCCATTCAACTCCTGGCGTTCAACTAATGCATTCTGAAAAACAAACCACACTTGGAAGAGAGGGTTGTATTGAAGATCGCGCACTGGTTTCAATTCTTCAACTAGCTTTTCAAATGGCACATCCTGATTGGCAAAGGCACCAAGCGCGACCTCGTGAGTGCGGCGCAGGTTTTCAAGAAAAGAAGGATCGCCGGCAAACTGAGCGCGCAAAACGACCGTGTTAACGAAGTAACCGATCAGGTCTTCCCACTCCGGCCGATCCCTACCGGCTGTCGGAGAACCAACCACGACATCGTCCTGATTGGTTACGCAGAAAAGTAATGACTGAAACGTAGCCAGGAGTGTCATGAAAAGTGTCGCGTGCTCACGACGAGCCAACGTTTTAAGTTTGTCTGTGATCTCTTTTGAGATAGCGAGGGACTGCCGAGCGCCGCGAAAACTACGCAGCGGCGGACGCGGTCGGTCAAACGGTAAATCGATTACAGGCGGAGCGCCGTTGAGTTGCTCGCGCCAATAATCAAGTTGTCTCCGGAGCGCTGACAGGCTCAACCGCTGACGTTGCCAGGCGGCAAAGTCCACATACTGCATGTCCAGTGACGGAAGGTTCGGGCTCTCGTGGCTGGTCAGTGCGTTGTAGCAGATCACCAACTCGCGCATGAAAACGCCTATGGACCACCCGTCGCTGACGATGTGATGCATTGTCAGCAATAGGATATGCTTTTCATCGCCGAGTTTTACGAGTCCCAGGCGCAACAATGGCGCATGAGCGAGATCGAATGAACGATTAGATTCCCAGCCTGCCAATTCTTTCGCCCTTTCTTCCCGGGTGTCAGTTGGCAGTTGGCTGACGTCGAACAGCGGAATCTCCACGGACACGCCTGAAGCGATCGACAAAGCAGGCCTGCCGTGATCGTACAGGAAACTTGTGCGCAGGACTTCGTGGCGCGCGAGGATTGTGTCAAGACTCTGTTGCAACGCACGTGTGTCGAGCAACCCGGTCAACGCCAGCACGCGTGGGATGTTGTAGGAAGGGCTGTTTGGCTCCAACTGATCTAAGAACCACAAACGCTCCTGAGCAAAAGAAAGGGGTAAATTGCCAGCGCGGGAAATGGAACTCGGAGGTTCATCCGCGAATCCTTCGGTGGCACGCCGCGCGGCTTCTATCCTCTCAGAGATTCGCGCCACAGTCGGTGCTTCAAACAGATCACGCAGCGGCAGATCAAGCTGAAACAACTCGCGAATGCGCGCAGCGAGTCGCGCCAGCAACAACGAGTGACCGCCGAGCGCAAAAAAGTCGTCATTGACGCCGACGTTTTCAGTTTTGAGGACGTCGGCCCAAACGCCAGCGAGAATCTCTTCCGTAGGAGTGCTTGGAGCAACGAATTCTTCTCTTGCCCTGAGCTGGTCGCCGTCGAACGACGAGAGAGCCTGGCGATTAACTTTCCCGCTCGCTGTCAAAGGGAGCTCGTCGAGCAACGTGAATGCAACTGGAATCATGTGGTCGGGCAGTTTGCGACGCAGTTGTGCGCGTAGTTCAGTGATAGCCGGTGCTTTTCCTGCGGGGATTACATAAGCAAGCAGTTGTTTTTCA
>WNFY01003760.1_pt1 | contig 19282 bp, 13 predicted proteins | sample 5400091 | NCBI WGS metagenome assembly WNFY01 (sample SAMN13153364, study PRJNA577476) | soil metagenome | isolation source: 60 cm soil or saprolite under grassland replicate 1 | place: USA:California | collected 2016-06-15
CGGTCAGGGCTTCGTGGAAGAGCATCGCCTCCAGCGGATTGGTGAGGGAGCCATCTCCCAAGGAGAGCGAGACATCACGGACCCATTCGCCCAGGCGCAGGAGTTCCCCCTCGCCGAGTGTTGCAACGGGGGAAGATCGGTGTTTCGGTGTCCTTCCATCCATGGTGTTCCTCACTTTCTCGTCTCTTGATTATTCGGTGATCATCACGCCCTCGTTGGCGATCCCGGTGCGCCGGGCGTATTTGAGCACCATCGTTGGTGACTTCCAGTTGCCCCCAGATTGTACCCGATCCACCGGCGTTGCGTTGCCGAGCGCGTCGTAGGTCCAGTAATGCCGCAGATCGTGCGGCGATAACGTCGGCAGGCCCACCTGCTGGCCCAGCAGATGCACGCGGTCATAGAGGCCGTAGCGGGTGATGCGGCGGCCCTGGTAGCCCAGGAAGAGCGGCCCGGTGGTGGCCCCGGTCTCCGCCAGGTAGCGCGAGGCGGCCAGCAGCGTGTGCTTCTTCAGCCGGTGGGTCTGCGTCTCGTCCGTCTTCGCGCGATAGACCGTCACGAGTCCTTGTTCCAGGTCAACATCCTCGACATCGAGGCCGGCGACCTCGCTCACGCGAAAGGCGTGTTCGATGAACAGGCCCATCAGCAGCGCGTCTCTGGCCTCCAGGAGCAGATCGTGCGTGCGGCGGCGCGGCCGCTTTGGCCTGGTGGTCTCGGTTTTGAGGCGCAGCGCGATGGCCTTGCTCACCGGTGTCGGCTCGGCCTTCTTGGTACTCTTGCGCGTCGGGACACTGCGACGGGCGCGATCCACGTCCAGGTTGCGCCCCATTTTCCCGCCATACCCTTTGACGGCCAGCACCAGTTCCAGCACCTCATCAGGAATCGTCCCCGCGGCGTTGGCCAGGCGGCAGTACTGGCGGATGATGGAGAGGCGGTGGTTGAGCGTGCTGATGGCGAATCCCTGCTCCAGCAGCCACTTGCGGAAGCCCTTGAGCAGCCCGGCAGACATGCCCCGCCAGGCTTCGGCATCGTGATAGAGGTCCATGGCCTCTCGCTCGATGCCGGCCTGGGCCAGGTAGGTCGAGAAGCACTTGAGCGCGTCGAGCTGAGCGGCGCGGGTATTGTCGGTCTGCTCGGCGTGGTACTCGGCGAAGGCATCGGTTCGGCTCGCGTGATCGGCAGCCAGGCCCCCGAGCGCCAGGTCATCGCCGTAGCGAGGCACGACCTCACCGGTGGTGATCGGGAGATCAGGAACGATGGTCACGGCCATTGATTCGTTGTCCATAGCTGGGCTTGTCCGCTTCTAGAATACTGGTATAATCCCACATAACCCTTCCAGCCTGTTGAAAAACCCAAAGGGATGGTGGTTCGTAATGAAAGAGGAAGAAGATTATGTGAGGAAGGGAAACGACTGCCATGATGGGAACAAAGGCGCGCAATGTCGCCCCATTGAGCAACATTTCACTCGAAGATTTAGTCCCACAGGACCACTTGTATCGTCACTTGGATCAGACGCTGGATCTCTCGTTTGTAAGTGAGTTTGTGCAAGAAACCTATGCGCAGGGAGGCCGTCCCTCCATTGATCCCATGGTGTTCTTTAAGCTCCAGCTGGTTATGTTTTTCGAGGGGATTCGCTCCGAGCGGGAACTCATGCGTCAGGCGGCTGATAGGTTAAGCGTCCTATGGTATCTTGGATATAACCTTAACGAGTCATTACCTGATCATTCAAGCTTGACGCGTATCCGCACACGCTACGGAGTCGAGGTGTTCCGTCGTTTCTTCGAGACGGTGGTTGATCAGTGTCAGCAAGCAGGGCTCGTTTGGGGAAAGGAGCTGTATGCTGATGCGACCAAAGTCCAAGCAAATGCTGCCGTCTCCTCTCTTAAGCCACGCTTTGCCCTCGAAGCTCATCTAGACAATCTCTTTGCTCCAGGAAAGGCCAAGGAGCAGGAAGATGGCCTTGATCTGCTTCAACGTGCTGGTTCTCCTGCAGACCTATCTGCCCTTGCTTCACCAGAGCGAACCTCTCTCGCAGAGATTTCACCGGGAGAAGCGCGCGGAGAGCCAGTCGAGCAGGAGGATTCTCCTGTTCCTCAGGAACTGCGTCCCTCTCTTGATGCGGCTCTTCACGAAGCATTGACGAAGAGCAATAACGAGCGTCATGATTGGATTGAGCGAGTGGGAGAGCCGAATCGAGAGATCACACGAGGCAACTACCAGCGCATGGCTGATTTCCAAGTGAGTACCACCGATCCTGACGCGACATTGATGCAGGACAAAAGAGGGGGCTCTCACCTGGGGTATCATACGCATTACGTTGTGGATGGAGGAAAAGCGCGGATCATTCTGGCTGCATTAGTGACGCCGTCAGAAGTGATGGAAAATCAGCCAGTGCTCGATCTGCTCTGGCGGACACGTTTTCGGTGGAAGTTGCATCCGCGACAATTCACCGGCGACACAACGTATGGAACCGCTGAAATCATCAAGGCTCTCGAAGAGCAACGTATCCGTCCCTACGTTCCCCTTCCTGATTTTGACCAACGGACGGAATTCTTTGGACAACGGGATTTTCGCTATGATGCTGAACGTGATGTCTACATTTGTCCGAACGGGGAGGAACTTCACTACTCAGCATCCAGTTCGACTGAGGACTACAGACGCTATTGGGCGAAAGCCAAGGTGTGCAATGCGTGTCCATTAAAGGCACAGTGTACCACCAGTTCGCGAGGACGGCGGCTCAGCCGCCATGTCGATGAAGACTATCTTGAGCGCGTCCGGACCTATCACACGACAGAGCCTTACAAGAAAGCGATGCGCAAGAGGAGTGTCTGGGTCGAACCGCTCTTTGCTGAAGGGAAGCAGTGGCACGGCATGAGACGATATTGCTTACGACGTCTCTGGCGCGTGAATTGTGAGGCACTCATCAGAGCAGCAGGTCAGAATCTCAAACGCCTGCTCAAGAAACGAGGATGGGGGCGTCGCCCGTGGCCGCAAGGAGCGGCCAATGCTCTCTTGGAACCTCCCTCACAGGATCTCATCTCTCTGCATGCCTCATTGGTGGCATAAGAAGTTCTTGCTCGTGGAGAGAAGTCTTATGTGAGGGTCCTCTTGAACCCGCTTCCTGTCTTGAGAATGCCTCTTGTTGTCGTTCCAGCTCTTGCTCTCCGATGTCTCTCCTCTTCTCGTGATGATCCCACCGTTGCTCGTTCTTTGTGGCTTTTCTCAGCTTGTTTGTGGCCCTCTCGAGACCTCTTTTTAGACCGGACTGGGCATCCGTGCCAGAAGGGAGCGGTACCTTTCTCTCTCTGATAACCTCTTCTAGAGGGTTTTTCAACAGGCTGCCTTCATTATGGGGGATTATAACCATTCCAAAACCGCCCTGTCAAGCCCGCTGTTTTTGCCAGCAATCCAGTGGAGAATGATCGTTTGTGAGAGCAAATCGACCGTCACACCGTCCAGCTCGCGAACACGATGTGACAGGCCATCTGGTTCTTGTCCACCCGCAGTGTCATGTTCGGGCTGTAAAGTGATTATTCTTCTTTTTGATTTTTGAGATACTCAGTAGCACTGAGGAATGGCTCTCCTTCAAAGTTGAGCTTCGCAACCTTCGACAGGAGGAAATCTCGAAGGTCAGCTTGCCCGGAGAGGACGCAACGAAGGTCATAGCCGTCCATCAAGAGAAGAGATTTTTTTGAGTTTTGCTTGAGCGTGGCAGGGACATGATCCGACCACCCATTGATCGACAAGAACAGGCCCATCGTCTGCTTGCCAGAACGATCTACCTGACCTTGTAGCCCATCGAGTTGACGTGTGTCCGCAGGTTCTTTGCGCCAACGACACTCAACGAGGTAATGCCATCCTTCGAGTTTGAAGGCTCCATCAATCTGCTCAGCGCCATCATTTCGCGTAAAGCTTCTATGAACAGGGACTTCGTAGAGGTCAAAGGTACGATTCAGCAAGTCCTGGAGATCGTATCCACGCCGATGGGCGTTTTCTGCTCTTGCCATATCATCGAACATCATGAGGAGCAGTTGTAAATGCCGTTTGAATAACTCTGCCCGCTCACGTTCCATCCGCGCCAGTTCTTCTTTCCGCTCCTGCTCTCGTCGTTGGGTTTCTTGGACTTCCATGAGTTCAATGGTTCCCAGGATTTTTCGGGCCATCTGAACCGTTCCGCGGGCAATCAGTTCCTCTTTCGCAAGGTGATAACTGCTCCAGTTCGCGGCGATCTCAACTATCTTCCGAGGAACGCCTGATGCTCCTGGATGCTGCTTCGTTGCCTGAAGAATCAATGGTGCCATTTGCCGCTTTGAAAGCGGTCTGCCAGTGATGTCGTCAATTTTATAGAGAAGAGGACCATAAATGGTGGGAGGGACACCTGCAGGCTTCAGGATCAGCTCTGCCATTACACGTTTCACATTGACGAGGGTAGCAATCGCCTCGATGGCTACCCTCTCTTCTTCAACCGTTATATCCATGCTGTTGTTCCTTCGCCTGTAAAACAATCTTCCTCAAAGGGCAATTCTAACGCATAGATGTGGTTGTGGCTAGAGGGTAGTACTAACCGAGTGCAAGCCGGCGCGATGAGGTCTGCGCTTCCCTCCGGGTGCGATGCATTTTTTTGCGCCGTCCGCTTGCTTGAGCATCAGAAGAGCAAGGCATTTCATCACTTGCAAGCTCGACTCAAGCTCATAACTGATGAGCTGCGCAAAAAAAGCATCGCACCCAAAGATGAGTTTGTAAAGTATGCTGGGTATGATGAAAGCCAGAAGCACTTTTCACATGCCTCTGGCTTTCAACGGATCTCGAGCTACTCCCATTGAGACCAGGCAGAGCGTAATCGGCGACGAGCGAGGCTCAGGCCTGTCGACACCCCCAAGAGCAATACACCGAGAATAGTCAGTGCCAGCGGCGTCGGAATCCCCAGTGACGGCAAGAAGAGTGCGTGGAGAGCAGCCACAACGATCAGGCCAGCGCCTGAGAGGACAAAGATACGCACGCCAACTCCAATGCCCAGCAGGAGCAACACCAGGGATTCAAGCAGCAAAACCACTGTATACACAAGGTTTAGCTCGCTTGCTGCGAAACTCAGCCAGAGAGTCGGCAGCAAGAGCAGAGCAGTGCCCAGGACGGCTATACATTCCCCAACAAGGCGGTGCCCAGGCAGCGCCTCATCACGGAACAGAATCGGCGCTATTACAATAAGGTATGTAGCTGGACCCAGGGTGAGCAGATCGAGATTGGTCAGTCCAAAGGCCGCCAATTCCTGGATATGGCCATAAACGAAGGCCATCAGCGCCAGGACGAAAAGCGAACCTGCTCCTACAAAAGCTAGCATGCCGGAGCTAACGAAAAGGCCGCCCTTGCCAATGATGACTAGGACGATCAGGAACTGACCGCCAATCCCATAGAGATTGTGTAATAGTGACGCAGGTATGCTTCTTGTCAAGGGCATGATAACCTTCCACACGAGTTGCGCGACAAAGGTCAGTACGCAGAGCATTGTGAAGGCTATCATCGCAGCAGTGAAATCCAGGTGTGGATGCCAGAGCAAGATAGCGAGAGACGCGAAAAGCACGGGTAACAACAGCGTCTCGGGCACCCGCTCCACCAGCATGATGCAGACGGTAATCGCAGCGTAGACCAGGAGACTGTATGCGACGAGGTTAGTCTGCGACTCCACGCCAAAGGCCAATTGCCAGACTGCAGTCCAGATCATCGCCATCAATGAAATCAGGTACCATGGCCAGCTCCATACGAATGCTGACAGCATGTAACGGGAGAGCAATCCACCTGTCTGCGGTGCTGGCTGTTTCATTAGCCTTCCAACCAGCAGACCAATCAAGGCGGTGACAATTGCAATCCCGATCAGCCACCCAATCGATGCCCGAGGGGCCAGCAATGACCCCCAGATACCGAAACCTGCTACCAGAGCTAACCAGCGCGGTTGACGCTCCAGGAGTAATACGGCGAAGGCAATGCCAGCATAGACCAAAAGTGGCAAGGCATCGGGAATGCTTCCATAAAAGAAGTTGTGGAGGGTATACAGTGTGATATCTCCACCGCTTAATATCGCAGCCACCAGGGCAGTAGCATAGAATGTGAGGGCAAAACTAGACAGTTTACTGCGTCGTCGAGCATCAGAGATGGTCGGTAAGAACTTCAGGCTACTGGTCACTACGCCCACTACGGTATATACGAAGGTAACGATGAGTAAGCGGGGAAAATCATTTCCGTGAGCAGAATTGATCAACGACCAGATGGTAAACAGTGATCCTATCCACACCATCTCTATTCTGTCCTCGACGACACCCATGATGTAGAAGAGCACCGCAAAGGTCAGGAGGCTGTACTCAATGAAACCACCGACTGGCTGTGCTGTCACAGGCAGGTAGGGCCAGAGACCCGTCACCACTGCCGCGACTAGCGCGGTCATATACCACGGCCAGCTCCAACTAAACTGATTCTGCCATTGTACGAACGGCGGCGCCGTATTATCTACTGTAGGTGTCCGAATTAGTCGGCCAGTAAGGATACCTACGACACCCGTAGCGATTGCAATAGCGGTCACGTTATAGGCAGCGGTATGTGTTGCCAGTAGCGTTGCCCAGACAGCAAATCCCGCCACAATTACCTGCCAGTATGGCTGACGCTCAAAGAGCGCAACAACATAGGCTATCACTGCATAAACCATCACTACCACAAGGAAGAAGAGAGGATTCGTATTGGCAAATGTGCCATCTATACCGGTCAAGATCGCGGCAACAAAGGCTGTAGCATAGATCGGTAGGGCATATTTGAAGAACTTCCGATTGGTTTCTGCGAAACGCGGGAAAAATTTGAGGCTGCTCGTAGCGACACCAAGCGCAGTACACACAAAGGCAACGATGAGCAGGCGATTGGCATCAAAGGACATGGCGGAGTCGATCAGCGACCAGGTGGCCAGCAGCGGCGCGACCCATAACAGTGGCACAAAGTCTTCGGTGATACCGATGATGTAGGCAAGGACGGCGAAAGCCAGCAGGGCGTATTCAGCAAATCCGAGCAGGTTGATGTTATAGGCGGGCCAGCCACCCACCACAATTGCCGCGACCAGGGATGCCACGTACCATGGCCAGCCCCAACTGAGCCTTACAGTAGTAGTGAAGGGGCTCGAGAGCGTGAAATTGACTGCACGCTGTTTGATAACTCTGCCCAGTACAACACCCAGAATGGCAGCTCCCAGACCGATCCCGGTGACATAGTAGATTGATTGTTGCGTGGCTAGCACTGTCGCCCAGGTGGCAAAACCCGCAATCAACCATAACCAGCGCGGTTGACGCTCAAAGAGCAGTACGCCAAAAGCGGCCAGGGCGTAGACGAGAAGGGAATCGGGAATAGCTCCATAGAATGGAGGTTTCGCACCAGGAAGCATACCGTAGACGCCGGTCAAGACTGCCGCAGCGAAAGCCGATGCGTAGAAGGGCAAGGCATATCTCAGGAAATTGTTCTTCTTTGGCGTCCCAAGAAATGGCAATATAACAACATTGATCAGGCCAATGGCCACACCGAAGCCAGCATAGAGAAGGGCTATAATGGGTGGACGATACAGGTCTCCCAGTTGTGCTGCATCTACCAGCGCCCAGATGGTAAACGCTGGCAAGAGCCATAAACAAGGCTCAAGACCTTCCAGCAGGCCAATGGCGTAGGATAACAGTCCAAAGCCCAACAATATCCAGCTAGTAGCAAGGAACTGAGTTGGATTCTGGTATCCTACGATCCCGGTCATGATAGCGCTGAGCATCGCTACGATATAGAGAGGAGATGCCCACGTTCTATCAAAGCTGCGGCTGACTCCAAAGCCCAGAATGGCCGCTGTGGGGGCCACAACTGCCAGAACCCAGAATGGGTTGCTGGGGAGAAGTACCGCACTTCCAGCAAAGCCGATAACAGGAATAAGCCACCATTTGACCCGAGCCAGTGCAGCGGATACGTACCATGCCAGCGCGAGAGCCGCCAATTCCAGGGCTACAGGAAAAGTCACTCCCAGCCAGCTCCCTACGATACTTTGGGAAAGGCCACCATATTGCGAAACGAGGACATCAATGAGTCCGGCTACTGCTCCGTAAAGTAGTCCAACGGCCAATGGTGGCCACTCCCATATCGTGACTCGTCCCGACTTTGTTGCTGTATCTCCGCTGATAGCCCAGGTTTTGTACGACATGATACGGCGAATTGCTACTGCGACAAAAGGAAGCAGCGCACCGATCAGTAGAGCGATATAAGGACGGCTAAAAAGCAGGATAGGTAGAGCCAGCACTGCAAAAACCAGCGGCAGGAAAAGCCAGCGTTGACGGCGTTGATACAACACAACAGTGTAGAATAGTGCCGCGAAGCCGAGCAGGAGAGCTGATAAACGATCTGCACCCTGGTTCAAACTCAGGCTAAGTGCCATGAACGCATCGCCCAGTACCAGCACTTCTATGGGGGAAGCCCAGTAGGACCCAAATCGCTCGCGAACAAGCACTGCGGCGCCTATCAAAGCTAGTGTCAGTCCCACGAAGAACCACACGGGTACGAGATTCAACGACAGCACAATAATACTCAATTCCCAATTGAGCAGTATGCCGCTGAGCAAGAGGAGCCACGGCCAACCGTTGCGCCGTTCCTCAATCGTTCCCTGGAGGTTTGCACGTAACAGGCTCATACTTACCGTGATGATACAGCCAACCCCCACGGCAATCAGTTCAGCTACAGCAGCCCAATTTGCGTGAACATACAGATATGGATTGTCGTCCATAGGTATCTGATATGCCGCGTAAAAGAGTTGCTGCGGCAAGAGGTACGAACTGATAAGGGGAACGAGACACACCAGCACTAACGCGATTAGATCCAGGTACAGGCCGAGCTTACCAAGTGGCCGAAGCAGAGGAGCAGCGAAACGGTTAAGCCCATGATAGAGCAGCGCAACACTTATCAATGTCAGGGCATAGCCACTTTGCGAAAAGTTGAAGGCATAACAGAAAGCGAGTGCGCTGGCCAGGAACAAAAAGGCAAGTACGGACAATTCACGGGTGCGCTTCGTCAGCCAGAACCAGGCTGCGGTCCAAATCAGCAGTAGAACCGACATACTCAGGATCGAGAAATGAATTTCACTCATCGATGCATTGAAGAATGTGCTCGTGCTCCCCATTGTAAGGGATATAACAGTGACTGCAACAGCGCATAAAAGACATATGCCCACGATTGTGTACATGAAGACACGCACCGGCTGGCGCAATACTAGGAGATTGCCTGTAAAGTAGCGTTCACGTCTCGTGGTAGGTGAGCGTACTATAGAGGTAAGCGCAGGTAAGGCCAGCGGCATGAGCATACTCGGCCACCAGCAGTAGTTGAGGTGCAAATTGGCAGCAACTGCAAGATCGGCAACGATCAGGGCCATTGCTCCCAGGTAGCCGTAGAGGGAGAACCCCTGGTAGATTGCCAGTAATGTATAGACAATAGCGGCATACGCTGCAGCTATGGCGATTAGCGTTGGCACCGAAAGTTGTATATTGGTTCCAAGCATCAAGTTATAGCCGGTAAAACCAACCAGCGGTACCAGAAGTACATAAATGCCGCTATAGATGCGTGCTATTAGCTTGAAATTAGCAAAACGATAGGCTACTACACCGGCAATGCCAAAAAAGGTGTGGACGCCGAAGACGATGAGGAAGGAGAGCAGCGGATTACCGCCAGTAGTGACGACAGAACTGAGCGCTCCCATCAAGATCAGAAAAGCACCAAGCAAACCAATAATTGTGATGGCCTGGTCTACTACGAATGACCGCCAGGTAAACGAAAAACCACGACGTGCTGGCTGTTGAGGTTTTTCTTCTGTCGTAACAACTGAAGCACTTACTGAGGGCGTAACTGGTGTTTTGTGCGCTTCTACGCGAGAAGCTTGTGTTTGTGATGGGGCAGGTGGACCGGCAGGGGGTATTCCAGGCTGCTTAGCTTGTGGGGGTACGGGCAAATGTTCACCCATCATCGGCTTTACCACCTGGGGAACCACAGGTGGAATCAATATCCTGCCTGGTTCCCTTGCCTCCTGTGGCAGAGCCGGCTGTATAGTTGCGACCCTTTGAGGGAACACACCTGCCTGGAGACTGTGGAGGTAATTTAGACGTGTCATATAGCGAGCAATCAAGTCTCTAACCGTCACGTTTGCTCCACCATGGTCAGCGACACGCTGAAGATCGAGAATGGATGACGCTAAAAAACGCTCTTCCTTGACTAAATGAAGAGGATAATTGCAGCGTGGGCAGTCTTCTCTTGACCCTGGTTTGACATGCAGCCCACAACAGTCACAGATCGGTGATAAAGGTGCCTGTGTCATAAAGCATCTCCCTCCCCATCCTTTTGAAAAGGATGAAACTCACCTTGAATAATGAATAAGACAAGTATATCACCCAAAGCTGCTCGGATGGCTTCTTTTACAAGTGTACGTGAGTTATTTATAAAAGGAGAGTGTCATATGTCCCATATCCTCCTGGAAAGGCGCCAATTGCGGTTTACCTCTCCCTACGAATGATGATCGGTTCTTGGGGCAGCCACTGCCCTCCTTGGGCTCGGTAGAGTGCAGCGGCAATCATGTCCGAATGGGTGAGCACTTCACACACATCCTGCCACACCAGGTCATTGAGTAGCTCAACGGGAATCGAGCGTGCCGAGCATTTCTCGTCGCGGCGGGAAATGATGCCATGTCGCTTGCCATGACAGATGTGAGTTCGCGTACCCTCCTCGGCTGTTGCGGCCAAGACACGCCAGACGGCACATGCCACAACTCACCAAGGCGTGTAAAAAGAACGAATTGCTCTCTTGACCCCCGACAGGCACAGCTCTCTTATTGTCTCCAGTTGGGTGCGATGCATTTTTTTGCGCAGCTCATCAGTTATGAGCTTGAGTCGAGCTTGCAAGTGATGAAATGCCTTGCTCTTCTGATGCTCAAGCAAGCGGACGGCGCAAAAAAATGCATCGCACCCCTTCCCTCCTCTTGTGTTGCCTCCAAGACGCGAAACGTGTATACTAGAACAAATTTTTGTAGGGAAAGAAGGCGGTGGCATGGAGGAAAAACGACACCATCCCAAGTTTTGTGTAATGGCAAAAACGGGAAGATGCTCAAGCCAGGTCTGGCCTGGCTTTCGATTGTTCAGCTTTACTCCATTACACAACATTGGGGATGGTGTCGTAAAACTGGCTTCTGTCTCCAACCAGTGCTATCATGCTAGATGAAGTGTCTGCTTAGTTATAAGGGAGATTCAGGTTATGGGGGAAGTCCTGGAACTGACCAGTCTTCGTGATTGCACACTCTGGAAGCAGCTAAAGGATGGATTTACTGAAACCAAGCATAAGGTCTACTCCGACCGACTTGCAGAAAACCTCGTGCAGATTTGTGAAGAAGCATCTGAACGGATGAAAGCGTTCCCTTCGTTGCACCCTCAATACACCCTCCATGATCAGACTCACCTGTTACGCGTTACTGAGCTCATGGCCTACATCATTCCTGATGAGGTCTTACATGCTGTTCTTAACCCTATCGAACTCGCAATGCTGATCCTTGCAGCACACTTTCATGACCAGGGAATGGTTCTCGATAGCCATGAAATTGATCAACTCAGCTCAGAAAAAGAATTTCAACTGTTTCGAGCAAATTGGGAGCTTGATCATCCTAATCTAAAGCAAGTTCGCCAGCAATTGGCAGCAAAAAATTTGAGTGAAACTCAGCGCCATCAATACCAACAGGTGGGGCAAGAACTTGAAGCGGCTTTACTCACGGACTTTGTCCGCAAGACTCATGGTCATCGCTCTGCCAACTTCGTTCGAACGCGCTCTGCCACTGACAAACGTTGGGCAGTTGCACAAACCAATTTAGCAGAGTACGTAGCAAAAATATGCCAATCTCATACAGAACCCGCACGAAACCTTACCCCAGCAAATGGATTTAACTATGACGAATCTATTGGTCCATATCAGGTCAATATGCCGTATCTAGGATTGGTTCTCAGATTGGCTGACATTTTAGATTTTGACCGTGAGCGTACCCCTGATGAACTTTACAAATCTATCCACTTCTCTAGCAGCATCAGCCTTGCAGAGTGGGAGAAACATAGGTCTGTTGAGGGTTGGACAATTGCGCCGAACATGATACGGTTTACCATGCAATGCGAACACCCAGTGTATCAACGTGCCGCCCATCGCTTTATGGACTGGATTGATGAGGAATTGAAGGCGGCAAACGAGCAGAGACAGCTATTCCCTGCTCCTGTTGTACCTTATCAACTCATCCTTCCTGCTCACGTAGATCGGACACGCATTCAACCAAAGGATAACAAATATATCTATCACGATCTGGAGTTTTCCCTCTCCCGTGACGAGGTCGTAAAACTCTTTTTGACTGATGACTTATATGGATCTCCTGCGCTTTGCATTCGAGAACTTCTGCAGAATGCCCTCGATGCGCTCAGGCATCGTCAAGCCCTGATTAAACGAGATTTAGGCACGGATTGGACACTAGGGAAGGTCCGCTTCGAGCACTTTCTAGACGAGCATGGATTTGAGGTGGTCCGGTGTATAGATAACGGCGTGGGAATGGATGAAGCCATTGTTACACGTTTCCTCACCAGAGTTGGCCGCAGCTATTACCGATCACCAGAATTTGAACAAGAGCGCAACTCCCTGGCTCATGCAGGGGCTGATTTCGATCCTTGCGCCCAGTTCGGTATTGGCTTTATGTCCTGTTTTATGCTGGGCGACCACATCATTATCCAGACGCGGCGAGATTATGGCCCCAAGCAAGGACAAGGGGCACCTCTTATTGTTGAGATTAATGGGCTGGATAGTATGTTGGTCATTCGACCAGGATCTCCTGATCAGGAGATAGGCACAACAGTAGCCATCACTGCCAGGAACAAATTCGATCACTTCATGAGATGGGATGACCGTATTCAATTGCTGCAAATGCTCCGTCATGTGGCGCTTGCCTGTGAGTTTCCAATAGAAGCGCACCGCGACATTCCTAACCTTGACGGCACACTTACTATTCCACCGGGTATTGTTTCTTGGAAAACCCGTATAGAGGAAGAAGCTAATATTGCCGCCTGCGAAACATTTGAGCAGGATTTCGCTATCATTGATACCCGAATGAGAGGCTCTATTCGTACGAGTATGCTCATCGACGGCTTCGGGAAACCAACCTTAGGCAATACTGAAGCTGCTTGGCAAAATGATGAGCAACATGGCGCTGTATTGGTGACAGGAGATACCAAAATCATAGCAAACTATGCATCTGATGATGGGAGAACCTGTATGGATGGGATTTTGGTATGTGGTGGTGGAGGATTTAATAAAAAGGAGCCTCTTTTCTATATCAGCACGTACCCCAACGCTATATCATTGGGAAATGACCCCTCATTATTAGATGTTAGAGGAACACTGAAGCCACCCTTAACACCGGCGAGATTTCCCCCGCCTGGAAGAGGATTATTCAATGAACATGGCCCTCGGTGGTCTCACCTTCAATTTTTGGCTAATCTCGCACGGGGACGCTTATGGGAAAAAATCGCTGAGCAGATGGGAGGGGAGCAGCTTGACTCGGATACGTTCTTACAGCTTGCAGCCATTTATCGAATGATCATCCCATGGATGAGAGCTGAAAAAATTTGGTCATGGCTCTCCGTTCCACTCAGTGATCAGCAAGGAAGAGTGACTTGGTCCAAAACTTCAGAGCTTGATACCCTATACCTTTCCACAGAGGATAAAGGGTTCGAACTATCCACCAAGAATGGTAAAGTTATTGCAGTGCCAGAACAGCTCAAGCACTGGGCCGCAAAGTATCATGGAGATAATTACTCCCATGACCTTAAATGGCTAGTGTTTTCTATGTCTACCATAACGCAAGAGGATGGAAAACCTTGTTTAGTGTTTCGCGAGCCTACAGACCCAGAGAAGGCTCCATACGAGTACGCTTTAGGGAACTCAGCTTCTGGAAACCCTCCATTTTTGCTTCCTTACATTGGGAAATTTGCGCAAGCCTTGACTGCAGTAATGCCCGTAATGACGGGTAATCGCAACCATGCGCTTGCATTTCAAGCGCTGGAGCACAAATATGATGATCCGGATTCCGAGATAGGTCAGTTTGCGATAAGCGCTATTAGCACCCTTTCTCTTCCTGAAAATTGCCCTAGTTTAGCCGATCCTCTCCAAAGAGTGACTTGGGGGCTGCGGCATCTTGGCTACTTATATCGTAAAGTTGATTGGTCCCAATATACGAAGGAACTTCACCCCCCTTATTCAATTTGGCTGGATGGTAATCAAGAAGTAACAGTGACCTCTGAAGATCTGGAAAGATGGGCAGATGTGCCAGGGGATCAGGCCATCGAGAGTTCTGGTAGAGCCGAGACAGAACCATAAAATATGGCATTATGTATCGTAATTTTTTAGTTTCTGCGGTTGCTATCTTATGCGAGATCAGGAATGATGTGTTTTTCCCTGTAGTCCTGTCGACGCTCTTGCCCACCGATTAATCCTTATTGGGGATGGTATTTGCTGGCTGTTTTAGCAGTTGGGTATGCCACCCGCTCGTTTCACTCAGCACAAGAGCTTCCACAGCCTGTACAAAATTGTCGATGGCTACATCATCTGTTACTTCAGGTCGGTAGGCAGGAGAGGTTCTCGTCTCAAACCTGATCAATTCGCTTTTTAGTGCTTCAGCGGTACTTGCGAAGTGCACCCAGTTCTGCTGCCATTGGAAAATGCCGACAAGTCCCGCCGCTATAGCTGCTAGTGCTGCTGGAAGGGCTTGAAGAGGCTTAGGAACATCGCTCCAAAGAATTAAGATGGGCGTAAGCCCGCCAAAGACTATCGCACACGTTTGGAAAAAGCGATAAAAAAAGGATTCTCTTGATCCATGGGCTTCATACCATTCAATCTGCTGAGCGCAACGATCAATGGCTTTCTTCCGGCGGCTGGTCAGGTCTCGGTACTCATCTAATTGATTCATTGCACTCCCTCCAACGAATTATGACTATTGAGCAACTCCACATCCATCTATCAAACAGGAGATATTTCAAAACTGCTGCCATCTCTTGATGGGGGAGATGGCCAGTGCGCTAGTGCTGGTCACGTCTTGGTGCTGGTTGGCGATGACCCACCGCAGCTTTTGCCTGTTGGGCCTCCAGCAGGGCAAACTGGAGACGGGCTAGCTGCTGCTGGGTCTGGGCATACTCCTGCTCAACCTCTAGTAAGCGCTCCACCAAATCCGCTTTGCTCGCCTGCATATACCGTCGCCGCGCCCGATCCACATTTCGATCTGGATCAATACGTGTCGAGTGAGCCTGCCCAATCACAGGAGCGCGGACAGACCGGCCAACCCGACGACCATTCCGCCGCTGGTAGGTCTGATAAGACGCGCTATGCTCCCGGTAATAAGCATGCGCCTCTGGATTGTCCAACACTCCTGCTTTCTGCACACCTTTTCCGTTAGGGTCTAGCTCTCGACTGAGGCGGCAAATCGCCTCAATAGTGACCTTCTGGCCTTCTTATTGTAGACGATCCACCGCCGCTTTAACTAGGGTCACGGTGCGCTGGCGTTTCGCAGCGTAATGGGCTTGGAGCCAAGGGCGCTCCTGCTCAGGCGTCGGTATCGATGTGGAGGGGTGGCTCATCCTGTTCATCCTTCCAGTAGGCTTCAATTAACCGCATTTCTTCCAGCTCCGTATTACAGCGCTGGATCAAGGCCCACATCTTCACAATCTCTGGGCCAAGCTGCCGAGCCTCCGAGCGCTTCAGCCAAACAGCCGCCCAACGTTTTTGATCCACAATATCCTGACGCTGCTCTGGGTCAGTGACTTTGTACACACAGCCTGTACACGCGAAGGCAATCGGACAAATGGCGTGGCACGTACAGACTCCACCGGGAACCTTGGTTAACGTCCCGACCTGCTGTTGGGCTTTGATGAGTTGGTGCCGGAGGGTATCATGTAAATCCCAGGATTCTGCGGGAGGAATCAGTACAAGTATCTGGGTGGGTATATGGTCTGAAAAGAGAGGCTTTCGGCATGAGAATGACCCGCAGAATTATACGATTTTCTCCCGCTGAATCCTGGGATTTACAGTAATTACCAAAAAATCAACAGCTTAATCTCAAAATTTACAGGGAAGGATGCGTCATGGTAGTCCTTGCGATTCTCACATTCTATGGATCACTCGTTGTTGGATTCGGAGGCGGTCTCGTATTCTTCTTTCGCGTCGGCCGATTTGGGAAGGTCCAGATACTGACTTGGTGGCGCAGCACGCCGCCGCCCAGAAGGCTCTCCGCAGAGGACTACAAGAAGATCGGAGATGTAGTCGGGATACCGACCTCACTTTCCGATTTTCTTCTTTCGCTCACGCCCATAGGCTGGATGAAGACGTTTGGCTCAGGTCTTTCATTGTTGAGTCGGAGCCCTGATCTAGCCTTTGCGGCTGCCATTATCGGGCTCGGCGGACTCTTCGGAAGACTATGGTATATGGCGGCGCTCTTACTGCTTTCGTTAAATGTGGTGGTTCGTCAAGAGGGGATAGAATACTGGCCACAATGGATGACCGCCATCCGTGTGACGCCATTAACAGGCATCCTCTATGTGATCGCCGGTTACCTCGCTGCATACATTTCCGGTAGGTTGATCGGATCACCGCGGAGGAGGTTCGATACTGCCCGGGCCTCGTACGATCGCGTCGTCTCCCAGAAGGGCTATTGGTTCGACAATCGAGGTGAGGCCGCCCATTATCAAGACAGCGTGGTGGTGCTGAGGCATGCGCTGCGAACATTTGACCGTGTTCTTAGCGACCTCGGGGGAGAACCTGCCCCTCTTGACGAACCACACAGAGAGCTGGCCCGACAGCAAGCAATGGTCACGCAGTATCAACGCTCCTTGCTCTTGGCCACCATTGGGCGCTACGGACAAGCGTTGCAAGCTCTTGCTGCGGCCCAAACTCTCAAGCGCTCACTTGCTGGATCAGATCTATGGGATCGAGATGAAGAGCAGGTCACGGAGAGTCAGATGCTGTTTCTGGAGGGAGAGCTCATTCTGACCCAGGGCGATCGTGATCGCGCCCGTACACTCTTTCAACGCTCGCGATCCATTGACATGGAGCTTGGCGACGACGCGGGGGTTGAGTTGAATGACAGGAGACTTGCGACGATCTGATCGCGATACCACAAGTAAGGACATGTGCGCCCGCTGGCGATCTCGGTCTCACGTGTCCGGAGCGCTTCTACGATCTGCCGCTGTAACCTCCGCGAGCGGTAAACGAATGCGGGGAGAAACTTGCGGCGGGCACCGCGCCGCATAGGCGCATGGCCCGCGCCTGACCGGCTCAGGCACCGAGGGCACGCCGATGTCTTCCTCGCGCTTCTCAGCCAGAGGTCCTGAGACGGACGGGACCATTGATACTGACCCTAGGTGCTAGCTCCCGATAAGTGGTATGAGTAGGAGGGCCTCGACACGTAGAGCGCCAAGAAGGGCCATGTGACGGGGAAGGTCCGCCCGGGTTGCTAAGCTCAGAGAACCGGATACGACGGCCCTCACACCCTTTGTGTTGATCCGTGCCTCCCTCGTCTATCGTGGTCGCGCCATCTCTGTAGCATGGCGAGCCTTGCGCCATCGAAGCACACAGGTCAGTTTTGAAGCCTACCAGCCTGTGCTGGACCAAGTGCGTACTATCATGCCCACAGGCCAGGTGATCACCCTGCTTGCCGATCGTGGCTTTGCGCATGAGCGACTGCTTCACTACCTGAACCAGCAGCGGTGGCACTTTCGCTTGCGGTTGCCAGCCGATACCCTGGTCCATCTAGGAGCCCAGCCTGTTTCTGCTATCAGGGCTCTGTGTCCCCCTGCTGGACAGGAACGGTTCTTCCAGAGAGTGTCGATTTTAGGAACTGCTGTTGGGCCGGTTCATCTGGCTCTGGCCGCTCCCATTGACCACCCGGATGACCCCTGGTTCGTGGCGAGTGATGAACCCACTGATGCCAGGACCCTGGATGAGTACGGGCTGCGTTTCGATATCGAAGAAAACTTTCGCGACGAAAAATCGGGCGGCTATCAGATCCACAGCAGTCAACTCGCCACGCCCGAAGCCCTCGACCGCCTGATCCTGATCCTGGCCATGACCACCCTTCACTTGACCAGTATTGGGGTAGGGGTCGTTCGGGCAGAGAAGCGTCGCTGGGTAGACCCGCATTGGGAGCGCCGTATGAGCTATTTGAAACTGGGGTGGCGGTGGCGACAGCAGCAGGGTCAACGCGGATGGCAAGCCTTTCCCCCTTTTTGGCTTGATCCTGCACCAGATCCCTTCCCAGTTCTCGCCTCACCTCGAACCGCTCTCAGAGAGAACCATGACGTTGACCTTCCAATGGCTGTGTAAACTCAGGGCTTTTTTAGGGACATTAAATTTGTCAGTCCCTCAGGCCAATAACTTAAAATTTCACAAATCATTACCATAACCCCAATAAGATATATGAGAACTGTATCAGGTTTTTGCTTGTTCTACCCGTTTTCCCTATGTCCTATCTTCCGCGTATCTCGGTCTTAGGTGCTCCAGATCGGCCAGGAGCCGATCTTAACCATTTCGCATCGCTGATGGCAGGGGACAAGATCCCTGGACGGCTGGCTACAAACCCCTGGCGACGGCCCTGCCCGAGAAGTCGCTTCTCAATGAGATCACCGCACCAAAGAAGATCACCAGATGGACCCTCGTACTGCAAGAAGGGGTCAGCATATCGAAACGTGAAAAGTGTACGCTAAGCAGATGAATTGCCCTGTAGAGCCAAACGAGCATTCGTGATAAAACGCTCAGTAGAGAGGATCTCGCAAGGGGGGATACTTTCAGAACTTCAAAACCCTTCTCCTCAATCCGCTTGTGAAGCCAAATGAGTAAATCAGCAAGACCTCCCGTTTGGCTTAGCGTACACTTTTCACGTTTCGATATGCTGACCCCACGTGCGGGAAGCTGGCGCACCCCCGGGAGCCGAGGCTTGCTTCACCTGGCCACGGATGTAGATGGCACGCAGGTCGAAAAAGTAGATCCCCTCGTCAATGAGCAGGACGACCTCCTGGCCGGAGCTTGGCCGCTGCTCGGCCTTCGGAGGGATACCGACCAGATAGCGACCGTCCTGCCACACCAGCACAATCGGCTGAGCTTGCGGCACGTGGTCGCTGGCAAAACAGAGGCATGCGCGAGGAACCCGCTCGAGCAGATCTCGCGCGCTCCCGGGATCGATGTTCCT
>WNFY01005712.1_pt1 | contig 19279 bp, 20 predicted proteins | sample 5400091 | NCBI WGS metagenome assembly WNFY01 (sample SAMN13153364, study PRJNA577476) | soil metagenome | isolation source: 60 cm soil or saprolite under grassland replicate 1 | place: USA:California | collected 2016-06-15
GCCGCCGTGTAGTGCCTACGCGAGGTGTCCACATGCATGGCACCGCTTCCACGACCCACAGGGCCATCCAACCACAACGCCCAACGAGACACCAGTCGATTAGTGTCTACACTATCGATCGTGATCAGATCGAAACCGCCGATCGACACCAGGTTCACCACGGCGGCCTTCAGCGGCAGCGCGAGGGACCGGAACAGCACCATCAGCAGGAGGAACGACGCAGCCAGGATCGCGGCGATTAAGACCGGCAGGGTGTCGGCGAGCTGCTCGGTGAGATCGTCGGTCATCGCGGTCAGGCCCGACACGGCGACGTTCCCGGGGACGAGGTCGCGGACCCGCGTGAGCGTCTCGGACGTCGCGGCGTCCGCGGGCGCGCTGGTGGGGATCGCGGGCAGCACGACCGTGTCCCCGGCCGGGGACGTCCGCGCCTCGCCGACCGCCGCGATGCCCGGGTCGGCGGCGATGCGGTCGGCGAGGGCGGGGATGGTCCGAAGCCCTCCGCGAGCAGCTCGTAGGCGCGACGGTGCGTGGTGCTCGTCGAGTCGTCGCCGGCGTCTGGGAAGCCCGTCTCCATCCGCAGCGCCGGGGCCGCGAGCGCGAGCATCGCCGCCGACGCGACGAGCAGGTACGGCCACGGCCGAGCGGAGACGCGGTGGGCGAACCGCCACCACCCCGTGCTGGCCGCCGGCCTGACCGGGCGCCGGCGGCCGGCGAGCCGACCCGCGTCGATGCGGTCACCGAGCAGCGACAGCAGCGCCGGCACCAGCGTGAGGGCGCTGGCCACGGCGAACAGCACGACCAGCGACGTGCTGAGCCCGATCGACGCGAGGGGGCCGAGACCGGTCAGCGCGAGGGCTGCCATCGCGACGACGACGGTGCCGCCGGCGAACAGGACGGTCGAGCCGGACGATCCGATGGCATCCGACAGCGCGGCGGCGTTGCCCTGGCCGGCGGCGCGGTTCTCGCGGTAGCGGGCCACGATGAACAGGGCGTAGTCGATGCCGACCCCGAGCCCGATCATCGCGCCGGCCGTCGGCGCGGCGGTGGAGACGTCCATCGCGCCGGCGAGCAGCGCGATGCCGCTCACGCCGGCCGCGACCGCCACCAGGGCCAGCGCGATCGGGACGAGCGCGGCGACGACCGTGCCGAACGCGACGACCAGCACCACCAGCGCGGCCAGGAGGCCGGCAGCCTCCGCGCCCGAGGTCTCGGCCTCGGCGTTGACGAACGCCGCGTCGCCGCCGAGCTCCGCGGTGACACCGGCCTCCCGCCCCGGCTCCAGCGCGCCGACGACCGCGGCGATCGGCTGGGGGCCGAGCTGCGTCGACGGCCGGTCGAACCCGATCTCGGCGAAGCCGATGCGTCCGTCGGGCGACACCGTGCCGGCGGTGAACGGTCCGGCCACGCGGGTGACGTGGTCCAGGTCGGCGATGCGCGCGACCGTCGCCGCCGAGGACCCCGACGGCGCGCTGCAGGCCATGGGAGCGGTGGAGGAGGCGGGCCGGCAGGCGCCGGACGAGCTGCGCCACCTACTCGGTGTCCTCCAGCCCGAGGCCGACCCTGACGGCCTGGGTCCCCAGCCCGGCCTCGCCGACATCCCCCGGCTCGTCGACCAGATCCGCGCGGCCGGCCTGGACGTCTCCCTCGCGATGGACGGCCTGCGGAGCCCGCTCCCGGCCCGGGTGGAGCTGTCCGCGTACCGGATCGTCCAGGAGCCGCTGACCAACGCGCTCAAGCACGGCGGGTCGCGGACACGGGCTGAGGTGCGCCTGCGCGGCGACGCCGACGGCATCACCGTCGAGGTGCTCGACGACGGTCGCGGTGCCCCGGTCCCGTCCCCGTCGGGCGCCGCGGACGGCGGTGCGGTGGGCCACGGCCTCGTCGGGATGCGCGAGCGGGCACAGCTGCTCGGCGGGCGGCTCGCGCCAGCGTCACCACCCGGAACCGGCCCAGATCCGCGGGCAGTCGCTCGGCCCGCAACTGCCGCCACACCACGTTCGCGACGCCGGCCCGCCGTCCCGCCTGTGCGGCGACGGCGATCATGTCGGGGTCCGCGTCGACGCCGACGACCTGATCGAACAGCGGCGCACGACCAGCGTGAACGACCCCGGTCCGCACCCGATGTCCAGCAGCCGCCCGGCGCGCCATCCAACCCCAGCGCGTCCCGTAGCGCCGGCGCCACACCGGCCGGATACGGCAACCGTCCACACCGGTAGTACCCGGCGGCGCCGGCGTGCAGCGTCTGGTCCCATTCCCAACCCGGTCGACCACGACCGCGAGGGTAAAGCGGGTCGTTGCGGTCATTGCCCGAGCCGCAGAATGCCTGGGTTGGTCAGATAACGGACAGCCCCCCAGGCTCCGCTGTCCGGGCCAAGGAGCCGTCCAGCCGCGGACCGGGACATATCGCGCTGCACGTGCAGCCCGGCCACGGCCCCGGCCGGGACCCGGCCCGCCGACGCGTGCCCGGGCTGCCTGGCGGGCCACGGCCGCACGCCGAACCGGCCCCGACGACGGCCACCGGCGTGATCCGCAAGCGGACTGGCCTACCCATGCGGCCCGGCCGGCCCCGACGGTCCGACGCACAGGCCGGCCCAAGCCGACGTCGCTACCAGCTGCGTTCAACCCGCGCCGCTGCCCAGCCACCGGCGCACGGCCGACACGTCGCGGCAAAGGCGTGCGGGTGTCGTCATGCAACCAAGCCGTCGCGGCTCGAGCGGGCGGGCCTCCGGTTGTCCCCGGTGACGCCGCGGCGCGGCGCAGCCGGGAGACGTTACCCCGTTGGGCGAATCTGTGTGGGCCTTGGATGTAACACGATGATGCAGCAATACTGTGACGTCTGGGCTTCGACAACCCCAGGTGGGTGGTATGGGCGGCTGTGTCACGGGAGCCTTCTGGTGAATCCGGCCGCCGGCAGGGTTTTGCTCGCCGCGCCGCGTGGCTGCTGCGCCGGGGTGGACCGGGCGATAGCGGCGGTGGAGAAGGCGCTTGAGGTCTTCGGACCCCCGGTCTACGTTCGGCGGCACGTCGTGCACAACGAGCATGTCGTGGCCGCCCTGCAGCGCCGGGGCGCGATCTTCGTCGCCGAGCTCGGCGAGGTGCCACCCGCGGCGGTGGTGGTCCTGGCCGCGCACGGCGTGGCGCCGGCGGTGCGGCGAGAGGCCCGTCAGCGAGGTCTGCGGACGCTCGACGCGACCTGCCCGCTGGTCGCCAAGGTGCACAACGAGGTCACCCGCTTCGTCCAGGCGGATTACGACATCCTGCTGATCGGCCAGCCCGGCCACGACGAAGTGATCGGCACCTGCGGCGAGGCGCCGGACCGGATCCAGGTGGTGACCGGCCCGGATGAGGTGGGCAGGGTCGTGGTCCGCGACCCGAGCAGGGTGGTGTGGCTGTCGCAGACCACGCTGTCGGTGGACGAGACCGCGGCGACGGTGGCCTGCCTGCGGCGCCGGTTCCCGCTGCTGACTGATCCACCCAGCGACGACATCTGCTACGCCGCGCAGAACCGGCAGAACGCGGTCAAGCAGATCGCCAGGCAGGCCGACCTGGTCCTGGTCGTCGGATCGGCGACGTCGCACAACAGCACACAACTGGTGCGTGTCGCGCTGGCGGCCGGTGCCGCCGCGGCGCACCTGGTCGACGCCGCCGACGGCATCAACCCGGACTGGCTGGCTCAGGTGCGCACGGTGGGCCTGGCCGCCGGCGCGTCCGCCCCGGAAATCCTGGTCCGCGGCGTCCTGGACCGGCTCAGCGCGCTCGGCTTCACCGATGTGATCGAGGTGCGGATCGCCGTCGAGGAGAAAGTGTTCGCGCTACCCCGCGAACTGCTCCGCCCCGCTACCCCGCCGGCCATTGCCGAGCCATGGCCGGGACCCCGACGACAATCCGACGGTCCAATCCACCCGCGGGCGGCAGCCGGTCAGCCCAGTGCACAGCCCACACGGGCTCCGGCCGGGCAAGGTGGTCAGATCGGGCCGGCCGCACCGGTTGCTTGATCAAGGCTGATCGGCCCGGCGCCGCAAGGGTGGAAAGAGCCTGCGAACTCGCTGACGCCAGCGGGGTCGGCCATGTCCACGCGCAGGATCGCGATGTTCGAGGGCATCGCCAGGCGTTCCACCCTCGAACCAGGCGACACGCCATGACGGATCGCCCGCGTCACCAGGCGCCCGTTCGCCGCACGCTGGTCGTCGCCGGCTTCCCGGGTGATGCCGGACGCGTACTCCTTCGCGTCGATCGGTTCCCCGGCAGTACGGCGCCGGTGAATGTCGGCCGAGACCGCCCGCAGGCACCGCTGGAACTCGCGCTGATTGTCGAACGCGGCGACCACGACGTGCCGCCGCTCCCGCCGGTCCGGAGGTTGTCCCGGGAGTCGTAGGAGCTGAGGTGGCGGTCCCCCACCTGAGTCCTGCCGTCTGGTAGGTCTCGGGTGATCCGCCAAGAACATCACGAGGAAGGGGACCGCAGTGAGCAAGACCTACCAGACCAGCCGGGCCGAGGCCAGCGCAGCGGCTGATGCCGTCGTGCCGGAGACGGCCATGATCGCGCTTGGTGAGATCGCGGAGTCGGCGAAGGAGGGTCTGCTGGCGCTGGCCGTCGGCGCTGGGCTGCAGGTGATGGCTGCGATGATGGCCGGGTCGGACCGTAATCCGGATTCCGGACGATCGGCGTACGGAATCTACCGTCGACTCAAGCGACCTCTAGCTCGGTCACCGGACCCTCTCGGCTCGTAGCCGTTCGACCACGCTGGGTCGCGGCGCGCGCCACCCGCGGCCGCCTGCTGACTGAGGTGCGGATGAGCCGCTGCGGCAGCAAATACCCGACGAGCCAGCGCGCGGCAGATCTGTGCGTCGCAGCCGGCCCGGGCGGCATGCTGTCGCGGTGGACAGTCGGCAGGTTCTTGCCGTAGTGGAATTGCGGAGGGCCGAGGGTGTCGTCGGTTGGCTGGATGGCGGTTGGGGCGTGGACGCGCTACTGCATGAGCAGACCCGGTCGCACGCCGATGTCGATCTGGTCGTCGACGTGGCGGGGCTCGACCGGCTGGTCGGCAGCCTGCGCGCCGAGGGCTACAGCGTGCTACGTGACGAACGGCCGGTCGCCATCGCGCTCCGGCATCCGGACGGTCGCTAAGTCGACCTGCACCCGGTCACGCACACCGCCGACGGCGGCGGGGACCAGCAGCAACCCGGCGGCGCTTCCCCGTGGCACTACGGGCCACCCACCACCGGCCGCATCGACGGCCGCCTGGTGCCCTGCAGCAGCCTGGACACCCAACTGCGCTCACACCTCGGCGACCAGCCCGACCACAACGACCACGTTGACATGCAGGCCCTCGCCCACCGCTTTGGCTGCGCACTGCCACCGCCCTACGACCAGCCATGATCACTAGGAGCCGCGATCGATGCGCCTGCGGCCGGGGCGAGTACCGCCGCAGCACCTTCAGACCAGTCGTCACGCCCTCGGAGACGGTGTCAAGGCACTGGCCCGTCCAGCCACCGACCGTTGTCCACCAGAGCTGCACCCTCTCCAGCAGGTGACGAATGGTCAGCGGCTGAGTGCGCATCGCCTGGTAGGCTCACAGCCCCTCGCCGGGCGGACTCAACCCCGGAGTCCTCTGGAGCAGCACATCGAGGGCGTGGGCCAGTCTGCTGGTGCGGCTGCTGACCGGCAACTTCGAGGAGGCCGTGGCCGCGCGCAAGGAGAAGCCCGGCCGCAGTCCGCGACTGACGGCGTACGACGACCTGGCGGCCCGCCTGTGCGTCGGCGATGCTGTGACGCGTGCAGTACGTGTCCAGAGTGCCGCGACCGCCGCTGGACGGGGTGATCGACGATCTCTACCACCTGCAGGGCGCGCCGCCGTACCCCCGGCTGACGCTGCCGCCGATGCCGTCGGCGGTGCTCATCCCAACCTCGGGGCGCCGTTCCGCATCCGCGCCGGCGCCGCCATCGAGACGGCCGAGTACGTCGACGGCTGCGTGGTCACCACGCCCACCCGCGCCTTCGAGTTCGGCTACCCACCGTGGACCCAGTCAGTCGGCGTGCACTTCAAGCCGTGGGGGCTGGCACCGTTCCTGCCGATGCCTGCGGCCGAGCTGTGCGACCGGCCGGTGACGGTGGAGCAGGTCTGGGGCCGCCTCACCGTTGCTGAGCTCCGAGACCGGCTGGCCACGGCGGCCGGGCCGCACGAGATGCTGACGCTGGTCGAGGACGAGCTGATGCGACGGCTCAGCGAGACTGCCGGCCTGGGGCTGGTCCGCCACACGAGCAGGGTCATCGCGGCGGCCACGGGTGCGGTGGCGATCGGCGACCTGAGCGTGACGGCCGGCGTCAGCAGCACCCATATGGCACAGCGGTTCAAGGAGCTTGTCGGCGTCACGCCGAAGCGGCTCGCCCGTACCTACCGCTTCGCCGCCACCGTCCTCGCGATCGACCCCGCCGGACCGGTCGACTGGGTCGACCTCGCCGGTCGCGCCGGCTACTTCGACCAGGCCCACTTCGGCCACGAGTTCCGGACGTTCACGGGGCTTACGCCGACCCGGTACATCGACGTCCGGCGGCGGTTCCTGCGCGAACATCCCGGCCATGCGCTCGACGTCGGGCCGCTGCCGGCCGATTGATTTCTTACAAGAGCCGGCAACATCCGACACGGCACTATGGGCACTTCCCGAGCAGAGGAGAGCCCGTGGGCAAGGTGGTTATGTACAGCACGGTGTCCGTTGACGGCTTCGTCGCGGACGAGAATGACCAGCCCGGACCGCTGTTCGACTGGATGTCCAGCGGTGACGTCGCGTTGGACGAGACCGGGGAGGCGAAGGTGTCGCAGGCGTCCTACGACTACACCCGGCCGTACTGGGACCAGATCGGAGTGACGATCGTCGGCCGCCACGTCTTCGACCTGACCGACGGCTGGGGCGGCACGCCACCGGCCGGGATCGACCACGTGGTCGTCGTGACGCACCGGCCGAAGCCCGAGGGCTGGCACCCCGAGGCGCCGTTCCACTTCGTCGACGGCGTCGAGGCCGCCGTGGCCAAGGCGCAGGAGCTTGCCGGCGACCGCACGGTCGAGGTCGCCGCCGGCGACGTCGGCGGCCAGGTGCTGGCCGCAGGGCTCGTCGACGAGGTCGCCATGGACGTAGCGCCCGTGGTGTTCGGGTCCGGCAAGCGCTACTTCGGGTCGGTCGACGCACAGCACCTGTTGGAGGATCCTGACGCGGTGATCGAGGGCAATCGGGTGCTCCACCTGCGCTATCGGGTGCGCCGATGACCGATCTGAGCGGGTACGCGCGCCGGGTGCGCGCGTAGCCACTCCGCAGGACGTCGGACGGGATGACGTGCAGCCTGGCTGCCCGAACGACCGCACCGCAGGACGTCCCTCGCCGAGCCTGCGCTCAAGAATCACGCGACTCATAGGTCGCGTCACCCGCGCCAGCTAGGGCCTGGTGCTGGATGGAGACGGCCCGCCCGCCGCCTCGGTGTCTTCCTGCGGCTCGAACGAGATCGCCCCACGAGCGGCGAGGGCGACTCCGGCGTCGGGCGGCGCCGGGTCGGTCGCCGGCTCCACCATCGTGTCCGGCCCGGGGACGACGACGGCCTCGTGCCCGTCGTCGTACCGGACCCGGTACGGCGGTCCGCCGTCGGCGCCGCGCACCTCGAGAATCACCGCCCGGTGATCAACCTGTCCGACGCTGCGGCCATGCACGCACAATCGGTCTCCCACGCTCGCTCGCATCGCGACTCGCCCTCCTCAGGCAGCGTGTGCCGACCAGGATGCGCCGCGCACACCGCCCGGCGGAAGAGCACTGCCGTGTCGGCAGGACGGGACGAGCCGCCTCGGGAAGGCTCATGCCCCTAGTCTCGATCCCGCCGGCAACGAGGACTCGGCGGTGCCGTGGCGCCCGGCCGACCGCCGCGGCCACTGCCCCGGACCCCTACCAACCGCCGCCTGAGACGACGACCGCACCCACCAACCGTTCACCAAGGAACGCTGACTCACACCACACTAGGTGAGCTGGATGGATCCGTTGCTGGTGACGATCCACGGCGACCGATACGTCGCCTCCACGGTCTGGCCCTCGGCGAGATCCAACTCGACACTCGCCACCCCGGTGCGCGCCTTGCCGAGGTAGGGAAAGCTCACGGCCCTCGGCGAGATCCAACTCGACACTCGCCACCCCGGTGCGCGCCTTGCCGAGGTAGGGAAAGCTCACGGTCAGCCGATGCCGACCGGCCGGGACCGTGAATGTCTCCGGCTTCCCCCAGCGCACCCTCCCGACCGGTGTGTCATCGATCTCGACAGCCGCCGGGCTGAAGATCAGGAACTGCGCGAACCTCCGGCGCGGCGTGACCCGTACCTGGGCCATGACCACCTCCTCGACGGCGCTCGATAGTAGTGGACGCCCGGCCCGTCATCGGCCTCCGGTCGGCCCACCCTTTGACGTCGAGCCCCTGCTCCAACGACCGGCAGCTATCGGGGGACGCCGAGGTCTGGGTACGCCCGGGTGCACGCGGCTCTGCGCGTCGGCCCTTACCAGCTCTGTGTAGGTCGACCCGTACGCGGACACCCGGCTCGAGCATCTCCTCGCCCGCTGCCGGTGGTCCGTGAGACGGCGTCCTTGCTGATGCTGATGCGCGTCTCAGCGCCGTCGGAGATCTGGAGGTGTTCTGGCTGCTGCTGTTCGGCGAGGACGGGCCGCCGCGCCGCCGGGGCGCGGCGTGAAGCTCTCCGAGCGGCGGACCACATGGGCAGGTCGACCCGCCGGGCACGCTGGACGTAGGGCGGCGAGGGACTTCCATCCGATGACCTACCTGCGCCCGTGCGTTGGCCGTCCGGCTGGTGGATCGTGAGCCGGCGACCTGTACACCCGCGGCCGCTGATCTGGCGGCTGCGGTGCACACTTGCCGGCCATGACCTCCCGCAGGCGGCTGATCCTGGTTGTGTCGGTCGTGCTTCTCGCCGCCGCTGGGGCGATGGCGTACGCACTCGTCCGGCACGCCGAGCGGCCGCGGCTAGCGGACTGCTACACCGGGTTCGGGGCGATGGCGTCGGGTGAGCACCTGCTCGCCACGGTGCGGCTGGTCGAGCACGGCGGGGTGGTCACCGGGACGTACGTCGCGGGTGCTTCGGCAGGGCAGGGCCTCGCCTTCGACGTCCGCGGCCGGCTGGACGGGTCCCGGTTCGACGGCACGTTCACGACGCTGGGGCAGCCACTGAGGGTGACCGGCAGCATGCAGCCGGATCAGGTTGTGCTCGACAACCCGAGCGGGGAGTTCACGGTTACCCGGCTTATTGCGGGCTGCGGTTGAGGCCTGTGGGGTGCATGTCGAGGGTTCGGGCCGTTGAACAGGCAGGATGGGCGTCTGGCAGGCTGCCCGCCCGTGACGGGGGCGGCAGTGGTGCTGGTGGTGCGCCGGGTGGTGGGGTTGGTCGGCCTCGGGCGGTCGGCCGAGGCGAGGGAGGTGGAAATCGCCGTCCTGCGCCATCAACTGGCGGTGCTTCGCCGGCAGGTAGCCCGCCCTCGCGACACCCCGTCAGACCGGCTTGTGTTGGCGATGCTGGCTCGGCTGCTGCCGCGGGAGCGCTGGTCGGCGTTCCTGGTCACCCCGGCGACGCTGTTGCGGTGGCATCGTGAGCTGGTCCGCCGCCGCTGGACCTATCCCCATCGGCGCGCCCATGAGGGCGCGCGTGGGTCACCCAGCAGGCCCGAAACTTGCTGGTCGAGACGGGCGGGCATGCCGGCCGGTTCCGGCTGCTGATCCGCGACCGCGATGGCAAGTTCCCGGCGTCGTTCGACGCCGTGTTCACCGCGGATGGCATCAGGGTGATCACGTGCACCCCACATGCCTCATCGCATCCTTGACCCAGAAGGCCGCGCCGCGCTTGAGCACGTCGCACCGCATCCGCAGCTCGGCGTTCTCCTTTGGACAGCCGGGCCAACTCCTCCCGCTCGCTCTCACTCAGCGCCCCGCTGCCCTGCCGGCGGCGGTTTTGGGCGCACCAGTTCCCGAGCGTCCCCTCGTCGATCCTCAGCTCGCGGGCTACCTGCGCGATCGGCTTGCCTGTCTCGCGGACCAGCCGTACGGCCGCCTGCTTGAAGTCCTCGTCGAACCTCCGACGTGCCTCTGCCATCGCCCACCTCCTCACCGGCGATGTCTCCACGCTAAGGGGGGAAGCCCAGCCGGCCGACTGCTTCAGGTCGACGTAGCTATAGCGGCCCCGTCATTTGGTGCCGGTGATGAGCCGCTCGCGGTCGAATGTCGCCGACGCGAGTCGCAGGCCGGTTCTGTTCAGGAGCAGGAGCACCGCGGCGGCGACGAGGGCGGTGGTGAGGGACGGTGTGATGACGTTCAGGGCGACGAGCGTGGTCGCGGCGACCGATGGGAGGCCGGCCAGCGTGGCGAACTGCTGTGCGGCGCGGATGTCGCTGGCCCGGGTGGAGATCAGGATGGCGATCCAGATCGACCAGCCGGCGAGGAGCGGGGTGAACGCGAGCTGGGCGAGCAGGTCCGGGAGGCGGACGAGCGCGGAGGCAACACCCGGAAGGGCAAACAGCTCGACACAGGCCAGGAACAGCCCGCACACCACGTAGGCGACGGCGATCGAGGGCAGCAGGGCGGCCAGCGCCTTGCCCAGCAGCAGTTCCTCGCGGCGGATCGGCGTGGTGAGCACCGGCTCGAGCGTGCCCTGCTGGCGCTCACCGACCACCGAGTAGGCGGCGATAAGGGACGGCACGAGGGCCGGGATAGCGAGCAAGTACAGCAGGACGTGCTCGCGGCGGAGCGGTACCGACGCCGCGGAATTCAAGGTGAGGACGTTGACAAGCGGCTGGACGCAGAAGATGGCGGGGATGACCGCCATCCCCACGGTGAGGGAGCGGTTGCGCCGGAACTCGCGCAGCTCCTTGCGGACGACGGCGCCGACGCGTCGGCGGCTGATTGTCATCGTCCACCCTCCTTGTCGATCAGCTTGAGGTAGACGTCCTCGAGCGAGTGATGCGACTCGCCGATCGACAGCACGTCGGCGCCGGCGGCGACGAGCGCGCGGGCAGCGGCCGGCGCGGCGACCGCCGCGTCGGACACGGCCAGGACGTAGCCGGCCGTACCGTCCGGGCGCCAGCTCTCGACCGCCGGAAGACCACCGAAGACGCAGTCCGGCTCGGCGAGCGGGACGCGGGTACGGACCGTGAGCGTCTTGGCGAACAGCCGCTCGCGCAGTTGGTCGGGTCGGCCGATCATTCGCAACGTTCTGTTCAGGATTGCGACGCGGTCGCACAAGCGTTCCGCCTCGTCGAGGCGGTGGGTGGTGAGGAAGATCGTGACTCCGCGCCGGCGGAGCCCGTCGATCAGCTCGTGGACGTCCCGGGCGGCGGCCGGGTCCAGCCCCGAGGTGGGCTCGTCGAGGAAGAGAACGTCGGGATCACCGAGCAGGGCCCTGGCCAGGGCCACCCGCTGGCGGAGGCCCTTCGACAGGGTGCCGCAGGCGTCGCGGGCACGATCGGCCAGGCTCACCGCCCGCAGGGCGCGCTGGATACGGTCCGCCGGTTCGGCCAGCTCGTAAAGGTCGGCGAAACATTCCAGGTTCTCGATCACGCTCAATCGCAGGTACAGCCCCGGTGACTCGGGCATGACCGAGATCCGGCGGCGGATCTCGACACCGTTCTCGGGCCGGAGCGGGAGGCCGGCGATCGTCGCGGCGCCCGCGGTCGGTGCGACCAGCGTGCCGAGCGTCCGCACCGTCGTCGTCTTCCCGGCCCCGTTGGGCCCGAGAAAGCCGAAGACCTCGCCCCGGCCCACCTCGAACGAGATGTCCTCGAACGCGACACGCCTGCCGAACCGTTTCGACAGGTGATCGACCGCCACGGCCGGCCCGCGGTGTCCCGGGCGGCTACCTGCCGGGAGCATCGTGACCGGCGGCCGATGGAGCGTCGAACCTCACTCGGAAGATGCAGACGACCGCGGCAAACTCGACGAGGCAGACGACAATACCGGCGGCCAGGTCCGGCCGCGCGTACACCGCCGAATCCCGCAGAAGCCCGGTCACCAGGCCGTAGATATTGAGCGCGAAGAAGGCCGCGAATACCGGCAGCGCCCAGCGAGATCCACGACCGATCAGCCGAGCCATCCACAGCCAGAAAACGACCGCGAGACCGGCCGCGACGGCGTTCGGTACGATGTGGCCAGCCACGGCCGCATGCCACTGCCCCTCGGTGTACCCGGGATTCCGGCTGAACACGGCCGACCTGACGTCGCGGACGGTCGCCACGAGGGTGATCGCGGCGGCGAGTTCGACGGCGGCGCCGAGGTACGCCAGCTGGATCGCCGCGAACGCCGATCGCGCCGACCGAGGCACCCGCGGACGCAGCCGCACGCACACACCGCCGCTGACCAGGTCCAGACACTCCATCGGACCCGGCCGGCGCTGGCCCTCGCGTGCGCCCGCCATCAGGACGCCGAGGATCTCCGGCCCGTACTCCCGGCGGAAGGACGCCGGATACCACCGCAGCCAGCGCCGATAGCCGCCCTCCAGGTCGACGGCCGCGTTCATGGACTTGGTCATGGAGCGGTCCCTCCCACCACGCCGAGCCGGGCCAAGGCGGTCGCTGCGTCGGAGTGCAGCCGCGCCGCTTCGGCGGCCAACTGCCTGGCGCCTTTCGGGGTGAGCCGGTAGTAACGGCGCAGCCGGCTGTCCACGATCTCCTCGCCGTCCACCTCGACCAACCCGTCCAGGCGCAGGCGGTCCAGCGCCGAGTACAGCGTTCCGGCCCGCAGCCGCACCCGCCCGGCTGAGATCGCCGCGACCTCGCAGATGATCCCGTAACCGTGCTGGCGGCCCCCGGCCAGGGCGGTGAGGATCAGGAAGGTCGCCTCCTGCATGGTCCGCCTGGCCACCCCGGCAGCATATACCGTTGAACTGTCTATTAGTACGCGCGCGGTGGTCAGGGTCCGGTCCAGGCGCCGACGGCCTACGCAGCCGGCTCGACCTGCCCTCTCCCGCCGACCTCCTCAACCACGACCCGGCCGTCACCGCCGCCGCCCTCCTTCGCGACCACACCCGGGACAGGGACGACGCCACCGTCCTCGTCGTGCGCAACCAGCCGGCACCCGACGCGGCCGCACCATGACCGCCCGGCCAGCCGACCAGGACCGCGCCGGCCTCGACACCTGGCGGCTCCTGGCCGCCGCCCTGGCCGGCATCGACCAGCTGGCCACCCTGCTGGCCGACACCGACGCCGAGGCCGCCGCCCTGCGGGCCGAACTCGACCAGACCAACCGCGGCATGCTCGCCCTCTACGCCGAGCTGTCCGACCACCAGGAGCAGCTCGAACACGCCCGGGCCGACGCCGAGCGGGCCAGCCAGGCGAGCAGGTCCACGGGCGCACCTCGACCGGCGTCCGGTACGTCGGCCAGGTGGCGGCTCAGGGTGACCCCGGCTGCGCCGCCACCTCGGTGATCCTCGGCCAGAGGGTGCTCTGCCTGGCACTGGACCGCGACCGCCTGCCCCACGCCGCCGGTGTCCTCACCCCGGCGACCGGGATCGGGACCCCGCTCGTCGACCGGCTCAAAGCGCAGGCAACACCCTGACGGCAGGACGGATCAACCAGTAACCGCCCCCGCAGACGACACCCACACCCCGGCCCCGGGCACCCCCGACGCCTACTCCCGGCCCCAACAGATCGGGTCACAGACAACGCCCGCTCGCCGGCAATATTGGCTCCGGCACTCCGTCGCTGACATGCTCGCGCGCCCACACGCTCGGCGGCTTCGCGTGGTCGGCGGCCCGGTGAAGGGTCACGTGCCCGCGTCCGGCCATTGTGGTGGCGGATCGAGCGGCAGCCGAGCGGGCTCGCCGAGGTCACCCGCAGCTGCCCTTCTGGCAGCACGGCGCAGCCTGGTCCGGCGACCGGCGACCGGCGACCGGCGCGCTGGCGTATGCAGCACCGCGGGCCGCGCACCGCCGGGGTCGAGCCTAGGACCTCCAGGATCTGGCTGGGTGGCGGCGGTCGGCTGCCGGCGGCGGTTGGGCCGCAGCGGGATCAGCAGGTTCTCCTGCCGTACCGCCGGACCGCCGGTTGACGGTGACGTGCGGCCGGTGGACCTTGTTGAGTGAGCCCAGAAGCCGGCAGGTGGCGCATGATCGCGGCGTACGTTCTGATTCAGACCGGGGTCGGCCAGGCGGCCGTCGTGGCTGCGGCGGCCCGGGCAGTGCCGGGTGTCTCCGAGGCGGCGAGCGTGGCCGGGCCGTACGACGTCATCGTCCGGGCAGAGGCGCGGAACATCGACGGGCTGGGCCGGTTGGTGGTTTCCCGGATCCAGGCGCTTGGCGGCGTCGTGCGCACCATCACCTGTCCGGTCATCTCCCGGTGGGAGACCGATCGCCGTGGATCGTGATCACCACACCCTGGCCAGGAGGCGGGCGAAGGATCCGGCCGGCGACGTGCTGGTACGGTTGGCGTAGTCCGGGTTCGGCGGGAAGCCGGCGGGCTGGTCGGTCGCCGAGAACCCCGAACACTTGCCGGCCCCGCGGCCGCCGCGTCCCAGAGCTGGCCATCGCCAGGTGGGTCGCCTAGACGATCATGTGCCCGGGCGGCAGGGGCACCACCGTCGTCCAAGCTGTGATGTACGTGCAGCGGGGGCGCGTCGGCGGGCAGGAATCATCCACCCCCGGGGCGCCTCGGCCTGCCGCAGCCAGGCCGCCGGCCCGCAGCGTGCTGGTCCAGGCCCGCAGCAGCGCAGGGCGGCGATGGTGCCGATCACGACCGCCGCGAGATGCTCGTGCCCAGCAAGGGCGGTCGGCCAGATAGCCAGTTCGACGACCGGCACGGCCGTGACCGGATTACTGCGGAACGTGCTGTTGGACGTGTGCCCGGTTCGCCGGCCGGTATGGGAGAAGACGCTGGTGGTGGCGGTGGCCCGCCGGCCGGGGGAACCGGCGGGCCCGGTGGTGAGCGCGGTGGCGGGTGTTGCCATCGTGCCCGCGACCGCCGCCGCCTCGGGGGGCGGCGGGTCGGGTGTGGGGTCAGGCCGTCGCGTAGACCTTCTCGACGAACTCGGCGAGCCGGTGCTCGTCCAGGTTGCGGGCCAGGTCGGCCTCGCTGATGATGCCGACCAGGCGGTGGTTGTCGATCACCGGCAGCCGCTTGATGTGGTGGTCTTCCATCTGGTGCAGCACCTCGCCGACGTCGGCGGAGGCCTCGACCCAGAACAGCGTGCCCTGAGCCAGCTCACCGGCTCGAAGCAGGCCGGGGTCGCGGCCTTCGGCGACGCACCTCACCACGATGTCGCGGTCGGTCAGGATGCCGTGCAGCCGGTCGTCGGCGCCGCAGATCGGCAGCGAGCCGACGCCCAGATCGCGCATCTTCTGCGCGGCGGCCGCGACGGTGTCGTCCTCGCCGATGCACTGCGCTCCTGGATGCATGATGTCCCGCGCCTGCCGCGGGGTCTCCAGCCGAACCGGTGCCGGTGTCTGGGGGTGTGCCTGCAGGTGAGCGTCCACGGCAGCCAGCGCCTGGAGCACCGCCTCGTGTGTACCGGTCCCGGTCTGCTCGGCGTAGCGGGCCTCGCCCAGCTGACGGAGCAGTGTGCCGTGCTGCCGCCGAGCCTGCATCTCGTCCAGCCGCGCCCGGCCCAACTCCATCCCTTGCTTGGCCTGGGCCTGCGCACGCTCGGCGGCCGCCTTGGCCTTCTCGAGGATCGCCATGACTCCTCCTCTTCCCCGTGACCGCCTCTGGTTCCTCTCTCCCGACGTTACGACGCCCGGCGCGTCGCGTACAGACTCGGCGCCCTGGCCGACCGCCGCGCCGGGCAGACCTCCGCCATGGGGACGAGGATGGCGTGCAGCGTCCGATCCGGACCAGAACCAGCCGAGTCCGCACCGACGGTGGCATGACCGCGGGCCCGCGCGGTCCGCGGCAGGCAACGGCGCGCGGTCGGCGCCGGGCGGCGGAGGGCGCACTACCCGGGCCGCGGTGGAACTATGAGGCGCCGCTGCGGGCGCAGGCGATCACGCTGTCCGGCGGCACCGAGCGCGGAGGGTCGGGGCAGGGCGCGTTCTGGCGGGCCTCGGGCTCGGGGGCCATGGACCACACCAGCACCCGGCCGGCCGAGCAGTTCAGCGCCCCCTTGCCGACGTATGACAATGGGTTGCCGGCCGGCAGGTCGTCGGCCCAGCGGGTCAGCCTGTACTCGAAGCGCCCGACAAGGATGCCGGCTCGTACGTCCGAGCCGTTGACCCGCACCGCGCGCAGACGCAGACGCTCGCCATGAGCGTGACGGTCGAGCAGGTAGCCGCGCAGCCCGGCGCGGGACTCGGCGGGTCCGTCGATCCGCTCGCCCGGGCGACCGGTCACCGAGTACCACTGGAACTCTGGTTCGGGGGAGACCAGCCGGTCGACCGCGCCCACGTTGCCGGCATCGATGGCGGCGAGCAGAGAGGCGACGACCTCGCCGACCCGGGCCGGCCCGCAGGCGGCCGGCAGCTGCGCTGTGTCGGCTCCGACCACCACGACCGCCGGCACGTGCCCGGCGCCCGCCGAGGCCGCAACGGCGGTCGGGCCGGCCTGCTCAGGGCTTCCCGAGCCGCTGCAGGACGGCGCGAGGGTGAGCACCACGACGGCCGCCAGCACCCGGCCGGCCGGCCCCGTCGCCCTGCGCTGCCCTGTGCCCATCCCAGTTCCCATACGGTCGACGGCCAGATCAGGTTCCGTGATCAGCGGCCTGCCGCGGCCCGTTGCGGCGCAACCATCCCAGCCGCCCGCTAGCCACCTCCGTGGCAGGGGCAAATGCGCCCGGATTGCGGCACTCGCGAATGGCCGGCGAGGGGAAGCTCGTTCGGGTCGGATCAGGCAAGCGACGCGAGGAGGTCCCGCAGCGCCAACGGGGGCGGCCGGGGTGTCCCGGAACCGAGTCGAGGCCAGCAGGTGCTCCGGGGTCAGCCGCTCCCAGACCAGTCCCCGCACCGGAACCTCAACGATCATCAGCCGGAACGGTTTCGCGCTGCGGCCGATCTCCCGTTCCAGGTCGCGGACCAGCCCGGTCACGGCAAGCCTCGGCGGCGGCGGCGGCCGGGGAAGGCCGGCCCGGTAGCGCGCCGCAGGCTCAATCAGCGCCGCCACCGCTGCCCGCAGCGCCGGACGGCGCGCCAGCGCCGGCGAGGTATCCGCCACCGGCAGGGACTCCAACCCCTCACGGGCATCGACCAGACGCGCGGCGCGCCACCACTCCAGCACCTCCGCCCACCACCCGGGGCCACTCCTCGGCCACCGCGGCCGGATCCACCCAGTCGGGCACCAGCACCCTTCTGCCGCTAACCCATGCAGGCGAGCGGTGCGCCGCAGGAGCGGACGGATTCGGTGATGCAACGAACCGGTGTCTCCCGGATGACTGTGCCGCGCAGGTGTTCGGTCGGCGACGGCGGTGAAGGGGAACAGGCGAGCTGCGCACGTGACGCATTGGCTTCCCCGCTGCAGCCGGCCGGCACGCCACCGGCCGATCACGGGTCCGCGGGGATCCACTTGGCCAACTCCACGGCAGGACGCATGGCAACATCGTCCGCAACTACCGGCTACCCAGCCGCGAACAACGACTCCGCGACACCGGCCTGCTCACCCTCCCAGAGATGGCCTCCGCCCTCGCTACGTGCTTGTGATTAGGATCAACCGGGATATCGCTCCCCGGCCCGTAGCTGTTCACCAAGTCGCGGGCGTGTCGCAGGGCTGATGGGGCTGTGCGTTGGCATGATCGTGGCTCGTGCCCGAGCAGCCGCAACCGTCCTATGAGGACCTCGATGCGTTGGCCCGGCTGCGTGCTGAACGAATCGGGGAGCTTGAGCAGCGGCTGGCTGAGCTTGAGAGGCGGGTCGGGCAGCTGGCTGCGGAGAACGAGGAGCTGCGGCGTCGACTGGGGTCGGACTCGTCGAACTCGTCACGTCCGCCCTCGTCGGACAGCCCTTATGACAAGCCGAAGCCCAAGCCGTCGGGGATGCGCGGTAAGTCGAGCCGCAAGCCCGGTAAGCAGCCTGGCGAGCCGGGTACGACGCGGCGGCAGGTCGATGACCCGAACGAGGTGATCCCGGTCGAGCCGAGCCGGTGCGGCGGGTGCGGCGGCGGCCTGACCGACGCGCCGGTGGTCGGGATTCAGAAACGGCAGGTGTTCGAGTGCTCGCCGCCGCCGCCGCCGCGGGCGATCGAGTATCAGGTGGTGGCCCGCCGCTGCCCGGGCTGCGGGAGGCTCAGCTACGGGCAGCCCCCGGCGTGGGTGTCCGCGCCGGTGCAGTGGGGGCCTTCGGTGCACGCTCGCGCGGTGCTGGCCACGCTGGCCCATCATCTGCCCTACGGGCGGGCGGCGCTGGTGCTGCGGCAGCTGGCCGGGCTGGCGGTGTCGGTCGGGTTCCTGGTCGCCGCCCGGCGGCGGGCGGCGGTGCTGGCCGAGCCGTTCATGGCCCGGGTCCGGCAGCTGCTGCGGGAGGCCGGGCTGCTGCACGTCGATGAGACCCCGGCCCGGGTCGACGGCGAGCTGGCCTACCTGCACGTGGCCTGCAACTCCTCCTACACCGCGATGCACACCGGCGGCCGCAGCCGCGCCGACATCGACGCCGGCGGGGTGCTACCCGACTTCGTCGGGGTGATCGTGCGCGACGGCTACGCCGGCTACACCCACCTGGTGGCCGCCCAACACGCCTGGTGCGGAGCGCACCTGCTGCGCGACCTCAAGGCCGTCCACGACGCCGACCCCGACCGGCAGCTGGGCGCGGCCGCGATGGCGAGCACACTGACCGACGCGCTGCACGCGACCAGCGATTCCCGCGCGGCCGGCCTCCCGGAACTGGACTCCGACCAGCTGAGGTCGCTGCAGTCGGCCTACGCCGGAGCCCTGGCCCGGATGCGGGATGACAACCGGCCCGGCCGCACGCCGCTGCAGCAGCGTGGCCTGACCCTGGCCGAGCGGTTCGACACCCACCGCGACATGATCCTGCGGTTCCTCCACGACCTGGCGGTCCCATTCACGAACAACGCCGCGGAAAGAGAGGTCCGCCCCGTCAAAGTCAAGCAGCGCACCGGCGGCGGAAGCTGGCGCACCCTGCAAGGCCTCGCCGACTTCGCCGTCATCTGGTCCTACCTCTCCACAGCAGCCAAACACGGCATCGACGCGCTCGACGCGCTCACCCAACTGTTCACCACCGGACCCTGGCTACCACCCGACCCCGCACCCACCTGATCCCACCGCCCAACGCCACCACCACCGCTCATCGAGCGGCCCACAGGCCTGGCCCCACCACGTGAATAGCTAC
>WNFY01007125.1_pt1 | contig 19275 bp, 20 predicted proteins | sample 5400091 | NCBI WGS metagenome assembly WNFY01 (sample SAMN13153364, study PRJNA577476) | soil metagenome | isolation source: 60 cm soil or saprolite under grassland replicate 1 | place: USA:California | collected 2016-06-15
ACCGATCCCTATACGCTCTCGTATCCGTGGGTCATGCGCGATCGCGACCGATACCGAATGTGGTACGGCTCGAATCTGCGTTGGGGACCCGAAAAAAAGGACATGCTCCACGTCATCAAGTACGCTGAGTCGGCTGATGCCGTGCACTGGGAGAAGGAAGACCGAATAGCGATCGACTCTGCGTCGCCCGATGAGAATGCGATCTGTAAGCCGTGCGTCGTGAAGGATGCCGATTTCTACCGAATGTGGTTCTGTAGCCGCGGAGAGAAGTACCGCATTCAGCACGCTGTCTCCGAAGAAGGGCTTACCTGGACGCGGCTAGGACAAGACGAAGGCATCGATGTATCACTGGATGGGTGGGACTCAGATATGATCGAGTACCCGTCCGTTTTCGACCATGGCGGCCGGCGCTTTATGCTTTACGCCGGCAATGACTTCGGGAAGACGGGCTTTGGTCTCGCAGTTCTTGAGACGTGAGGCGCGAGAACAACGGGCTCCCGGGTCCCGACTGGAACATTGAGGCTGTGACGTGGATGTGCTCATTGAGAAAGACGAACCTCTGACCGAAGACGAGAAGAAACTCTTCGGTAGTTTCGGCGTCGGCGCCAAGATCCGTCCCCCCTTCCGGATACTGAATCCCCACCGGATCTTCATCGGAGACTATGTGAGCATCCGAGAGGAATGCTACCTTCACGCGTACGAGGACCTGACAAAGCTGCACGCCTTCATCGATGATCGCTATAAGAAAGACTTTGATCTTTCGCAGTATAAATACGACTCTCGTATCGTGATCGGCCGCGAGGTTCAGGCGGGGAGGAACTTCTTCATCTCATGTACGAAGTCAGTCGAGATCGAAAGGAACGTGACCATCTCAGAGCGGGTGTTCATCGGCGACAACAATCATTCCTTTTCTCACCCTGAAGTACCGATCATGCAACAGCCCAACAAGGTCGGCATCCCCATATTCGTCGGCAGCGGCTCATGGATCGGGGCAGGCGCCTCACTCTTGCCGGGGACTAGGCTCGGCAGGAACAACGTTGTCGGCACTCTGTCAGTTGTGAAGGGCGAATTTCCCGACCACGCAGTGATTGGACCGGAACCGGCGAAGCTTCTTTTCGTTAAGCGGTATCCTTCGACGTAACAGCCGCGAATTAAGGCGCAGAAAATCGCGATGTCGTCGCAACGGTCCTGACAATCGGAGATTCAAAAACTCTTCATGTGATTGGTGGCGTGGGGACCTTCATTGAAAATAAGATCGATGATGCTAACCTGATGGTCGAATGGTGGAAAGAGCTGTTTGTATTCGGGATACGATGAGTAATCGATATATCGTAAAGCTATCCCTGCTTTACTGAACAGCTCCTCTTCGAGATAGTCTTTTGCCCTCGGCCCGGAAATATATTCGGTAGCGCCGGCTTGTTTGCTCAGGTCTACCAACCGCTCGGTTTTTCCCGTACCCGGATTATAATCCATTGACCACGATATCTTTGTCTTGATGCCGAGTATTTCGCAAATTGCGCTCAAGAAAAGGTAGTTGACCCCAGACAAAAATCTTTCCTCCGAGTTCAAATACAAATTCTCGAACGCCTCCCGGTGCATTTCAAAATATCTGGCCCTGGAATAGTTGTGAACGATAGTCGCCCAGTGAGTCTTGCCCCAGTTGGGATCGCTGATGGTGGTATCTTTTATCTTTTGAAAATACTTGCCCTTTACTTCGACGGGTATAGTTAGCCAGATCGGGCCCTTGGGAGTCTTGATGATATTCCTGTTTCGCCAGTCTCTTCTGGTGTACTGCATGTCGTCGTACAAAATGAACTCGTCGACGAGGTTTATTAAGTCAAAGTAACCTCTCCATGGTATGTAATTGGACTGTACGATGGCTATCTTTTTTTGCATCCGAGAATCATGATAGCTTGTGTTTGCCCTCTCTGGAAAACTATGAAATTGGTCGGCCTGTCCAGGGCTGTTAACTCCAGAGTGACAACTGCGAAGGCATCTGTATCTGGACTTCAATGGCAACCCGAGTACAAAATCTAGAGGTTGGCCTGAACGGGAATTATTCGATCAGAGGCTACAGGCCCAGCCATCGTTGCATTGAAGCACTGATGGCTGAAACCACCGCCGGCTGGAGCGCCGGTTCTGCTGGCTGAGGTTAGCTGAATTTGGAGTAATCATTACTTGCTACCTTCCTTGACGTACGAGCACGGGCTTTAATAGACTCCTTAAACTCGGACTCATCGGTGCAACTCAACAATAAGACAGGGTTTTTGAGCAATAAGTGGCGCGCGCCTACTTCGGAGCTTTATTGTGGTGAAGTGACCTACATGTATAGGTGTGCCTAATCCCTTTTGAAGCAACTTGTGCTCTCATAATAGTTAAGATGTCGGAAGCATTCGCAGTACCCGAAAAACCCGTGGTCGTCATAGAGGCCGCCAAGTCGTGGTCCCCCCTTGACTGGGTCGATATCTTCGCGCACCGCGACTTGCTTTACTTCCTTGCCTGGCGTGACCTGAAAGTGCGCTACAAGCAGACGGTACTCGGAGTGGCCTGGGCAATCCTGCAGCCGATCTTCATGATGCTCATCTTTACTTTATTGTTCGGACGGCTTGCCGGTCTCAGTTCAAAACTCAGCGTGCCTTATCCGCTTTTTGCCTTGGCCGGATTAGTGCCCTGGACATTCTTTGCCACGGCCGTAAGCACGAGTGGAAATAGCGTCGTATCCAACACCAACCTGATCACGAAGGTTTACTTTCCGCGGATACTTATCCCCATTGCCTCAGTAGCCGCTGCGTTCGTTGACTTCGCAATGTCGTTTGTCGTCCTATTGGCGATGATGTTGTACTACCGCGTTGGGCCGAGATCGGGCATCCTCATGATTCCGCCGCTGGTGCTGTTGACGTTTCTCTTCGCTCTCGGCGTAGGGATGTTATTCGCCGCCCTGAACGTCAAGTATCGCGACATGCGTATCGTGTTGCCGTTCCTCATCCAACTCTGGCTATTCGTCTCCGCCGTAATTGTGCCCATGAGCGTACTGCCGCAGAAGTGGCGCTGGGCAGTAGCTCTTAATCCAATGTCAGGCATCATCGAGGGCTACCGCGCAGCACTGTTCGGACAGCCCTTCGATTGGAAGGCGCTCGGTGTTGCTGCCGCCATAACCTGCGCCGTGCTCGTCTATTCGGCCTACTCTTTCCGGCGAATGGAGAAAAGTTTCGCCGACGTTATCTGAGCCGAAGATGTCGCCAGTCATAAAAGTTACACACTTGAGCAAGAAGTACCGGATAGGCGCGTCGCAAGCGTCCTATTCGACGCTGCGGGAGACGCTGGTCGGTGCCGCCCGCGCACCCCTGGCGGCACTGCGGCGGAAGGCGAGCGAGCTGCCGGAATTCTGGGCGGTCAAAGACGTTAGCTTCGAAGTAAATGCCGGCGATGCGATCGGGATTATCGGGCGCAACGGCGCCGGCAAATCAACCTTGCTAAAGCTGCTGGCACGAATCACCGAGCCAACTGCGGGACGAATAGAACTCTATGGCCGTACGGCGAGTCTCCTTGAAGTAGGAACCGGCTTTCACCCGGAACTAACCGGGAGGGAAAACATCCTCCTCAACGGCGCGATCCTCGGTATGCGCCGTGAAGAGATCAAGCGCAAGTTCGACGAGATCGTTGCCTTCGCGGAAGTCGAAAAGTTTATTGACACGCCGGTTAAACACTATTCCTCCGGGATGTACCTGCGGCTCGCATTCGCCGTCGCTGCCCACTTGGAACCGGAGATACTTCTGGTGGACGAGGTGCTGGCGGTTGGCGATGCCCGCTTTCAACGTAAATGCCTGGACAAGATGCAGGAGGTAGGACAGCAGGGACGAACCGTGCTCTTTGTCTCACATAACATGCCGGCCGTCACGCGCCTTTGCGAGCGTACGATCCTGCTGGGAGAAGGACAGGTTATCTGCGACGGCCCTTCGCATGACGTAGTCGGAGTCTATCTCAACTCCGGGCTGGGAACGACTGCCTGCCGAGAGTGGCCCGATATGAGCAAGGCACCGGGCAACGACATCGTGCGCCTGCGTGCGGTACGCGTGCACGCGGAGAACGGTGAGGTGAGTGGGGCGATAGACATACGGGAGCCCATTGGGATTGACATGGACTTCGAAGTGCTGCGTTCCGGGACCGTACTCGTTCCAAACTTTCACTTTTATAACGAGGAAGGTATCTACGTTTTTATCGCGCACGACTGTGACCCGGTGTGGCGCCACAAACCACGTCCACAGGGAAAATACACAAGTACAGCCTGGGTACCAGGTAACCTACTCGCCGAGGGTTCGCTTATCGTTGGCGCGGCTGTGAGCACGCACAACCCATTGACCATTCATTTCTACGAGCGCGACGCGGTCGCATTTCAAGTAATAGACGGGGTAGCAGGCGATTCAGCGCGCGGTGATTACGGTGGGGCAATGCCGGGCGTAGTCAGACCGCTGCTACGTTGGCAGACCGTTTATACGCCGCAGGAGGAGCACGAACAGATTCCGCTCACGGAGGCCTCTGTATGAAGGTAGTAATTCTGGCGGGTGGGTTAGGAACGCGGCTCACGGAGGAAACCACGGTGAGACCGAAGCCGATGGTTGAGATCGGGGGATACCCGCTCCTCTGGCATATCATGAAACACTATAGCCACTACGGCTTCAAAGAGTTTTACATTGCGCTTGGCTACCGTGGCGATGTCATCAAGCGCTTTTTCCTGGACTACTTCAACCTGAGCCGAAACATGACCGTTGACCTCGCGAGCGGCAAGGTCGAAACGCACGACCGGCAGTGTGAGCACTGGGTAGTGCACCTCGTTGACACAGGTTTGGAGACGCAAACCGGCGGCAGAATCAAGCGGCTGGAGCGATTCCTCAAGGACACGCCTTTCATGGTGACGTACGGAGATGGCCTCTGCAACATTGATCTGGGTGAACTGCTCAAATTCCACCGCACGCATGGACGCATCGCCACTGTGACAGCAGTGCGCCCCCCGGCGCGCTTCGGCGGTCTCGTATTTGAGGGCGACATGGTCACAGAATTTACCGAGAAACCGCAAATCGGGGAGGGCTGGATCAACGGGGGATTTCTCCTGTTCGAGCCGGCGCTCTTTGATTATCTTCAAAACGATCAGACCGTCCTCGAGTCCGGCGCACTCGAGCGTCTCGCTGCCGATCAGCAGTTGATGGCTTTCCGGCACGACGACTTCTGGCAGTGTATGGACACATTGCGCGATAAGAATTTGCTCGAAGCTCTCTGGCATGAACACCGCGCGCCGTGGAAGCTTTGGGACTAGGAGATCGACGAAAAGTAAAACGAAAGTCATGCAGCTGGACAACGCAAAACAGTCATCAGCAGAGTCCCGCGGTACATCCTTCTGGCTCGACCGTCCCACATTCGTTACCGGTGCCACCGGTCTAATCGGCGGTTCGCTAGTCCGGCGGCTGGTAGACGCCAGCGCGGACTTAGTCTGCCTGGTGCGCGACTGGGTTCCGCAGTCACCGTTGGTAAGCGGCGGTTTGCTGGAAAAGGTCAAGGTGGTGCGCGGTGACGTGAACGACCAGGAATTAATGGAACGCACGCTGTTAGAAGCCTGTCGTCGCAGTCCGACCGTGAGGCAAATTGTTGTTGCCTCTTCCGATAAAGCTTATGGCGACCATGAGAATCTGCCTTATACCGAGGACGCTCCATTGCAGGGACATCATCCCTACGATGTCAGTAAGTCCTGTGCTGATTTGCTGACCCAGGCCTATGGCGTGACGTATGGATTGCCAGTGGCGATAACGCGTTGCGGCAACTTCTACGGTGGTGGCGATCTAAACTGGAACCGCATTGTACCCTGCACAATCCGCTCGGTGTTACGCGGACAGCGACCAGTCATCCGCTCAGACGGCAACTACATACGCGACTACTTTTACGCCGAAGACGGCGCGGTGGCCAATATGATTTTGGCTGAGAAGCTGGCGGAGAATCCAGATCTGCGAGGACAGGCCTTTAACTTCTCAAATGAAGTTCAGGTAACCGTGCTCGAACTGGTTGAGAAGATCTTGCAAATGATGAACTCGACTCTCACACCTGACGTGAGGAACCAAGCGACCAACGAGATTCGTCACCAATATTTGAGCGCGGAGAAGTCACGGCGTGTTCTGGGCTGGCGGCCGCTCTTCACGCTTGATGACGGATTGAGACCCACTATTGACTGGTACAAAGATTTCCTCGGGGCAGTCAATGGTTGAAGTTGAGGCAAGCGTTCCCTGCCGTTCCTGCGGCCAGCATGGTTTGATTCGCTTTCTATCTCTGGGCCGAACCGCATTAGCCAATGCGCTCTTGACTGCCGAGCAACTGAGCGAACCTGAAGCAACGTATCCATTGGATCTTGCCCTATGCCCGTGCTGCTCCCTGGTCCAAATCACCGAAACGGTACCGCCGGAAAAGCTCTTTCGCGAATATTTCTACCTCTCCTCCTTTTCGGACACAATGGTTAAGCATGGACAGGAGATCGCGAACCAACTGATAACTTCAAGGCAACTTGGAACTTCCAGCCTTGTAGTCGAAGTCGCCAGCAATGACGGCTACCTTTTGCAGTTCTATGAACGTGCGGGTGTACCGGTGCTCGGGATTGAACCAGCAGCCAATATTGCGGCGATTGCTCAAGTTGAGCGCAACATCCCGACGATCTGTGATTTTTTTGGGGAGCAGCTGGCTCGGCAGTTGAGCGCTGAAGGAAAACACGCCGACGTGATTCACGCCAACAACGTACTGGCCCATGTAGCGGACTTAAACGGAGTAGTTCAGGGGTTAGCGGAATTGTTAAAGACTGATGGCCTCGCGGTCATCGAAGTCCCTTACATTAAGGACATGATTGATCGTTGCGAGTTTGACACGATTTATCATGAGCATCTTTGCTACTTCTCGCTGACAGCGCTCAATAACCTGTTTCATCGTCATGGCATGATAATTCGGGACGTCGAGCGTTTGCCGATTCATGGTGGCACGCTGCGTATATTCGCCGTAGTTGAAAAAGGGCAAGGTGCATCGCCCGACACGACTGAGACGAATTCGGGATTGAGAGTCGCTCAACTACTTCTGGAAGAAGCAGACTGGGGCGTCAGCCTACTTGATACCTATGATGGGTTCGGGAAAAAGATTGAGCGTCTAAGACATGACCTTGTAACGCTATTGAGAGAGCTAAAGGCGCGGGGAAAACGCATTGCGGTATACGGTGCTTCGGCTAAAGGCACTACACTTTTGCACTACTTTGGCCTTGGCAAGGAAACCTTCGATTTTGTAGTTGACCGCAGCACCGTCAAACAAGGCCGCTACACGCCGGGAACACATTTGAGGATCGACCCCCCGGAGATGCTACTAACGGAGTTGCCGGACTATGTTCTCCTGCTGACATGGAATTTCGCCGAGGAGATCTTGGAACAACAACAGGAATACCGTAACCGCGGTGGGCGCTTCATCATTCCGATTCCTGAAGTGAAAATAGTCTAAAGCCGACGAAAGTCTCGGCGCTGCGCTTATGAAGTTTGTTGAAACAAGACTAAAAGACGCATTTATCGTTGAAGCGGAAAGGTTCGAGGACGAGCGCGGTTACTTCGCACGGAACTGGTCCCATAGAGAGTTCGAGGCCGCCGGTCTCGACGCCAAGCTGGTCGAATGCAATACCTCTTTCAATCGAAGGAAGGGTACGCTCCGCGGAATGCATTACCAGGAAGCGCCACACGAGCAAGTGAAACTTGTGCGTTGCATTCGCGGGGCAATTTACGACGTGATTATTGATTTACGCCCTGCGTCACCGACGTTCAAGCAATGGCTTAGTGTCGAGTTGACTGCCGAGAACGCGCGCATGCTCTATATACCGGGGAGCTTTGCACACGGGTTCCAGACGCTCGCCGACGAAACCGAAGTCGCGTACCAAATGTCATCGTATTTCGAGCCGGCGAGTGGGCGGGGCGTGCGCTGGAACGACCCGGCATTCGGAATAGCGTGGCCAGAAACTGACCAGCGCGTCATCAACTCCAGGGATCGTGAGTATCCCGACTTTCGATAATGAAAAAGGTTCTCCTTACCGGCGCTAGTGGATTTATCGGGAGGCAGTGTCTAACGTTTCTGCAAGCGAAGGGCTACGAGGTCCACGCAGTTTCCACGAAGCCCGTCGTCCCCATCATCAATGAGACGGGTTCGAACGTTTACTGGCACCAAGCCGATTTGCTTAATCCTCAAAGCACGGAAGAGCTGCTTGCGGAGGTTAAACCTACTCATCTCCTGCATCTCGCCTGGTATGCGGTGCCGAGAGAGTATTGGACCTCGACGGAAAATTTAAGTTGGGTGCAGGGCTCCCTGGCTCTCTTTCAGTCGTTTGTGAAATATGGCGGTGAGCGCTCTGTAGTCGCAGGGACATGCGCGGAATATGATTGGGACAGTGACTGTTGTTCTGAGACTACTACAGCGCTGGCCCCCACAACGCTCTATGGAAACTGCAAGCATGCGCTTCAACTGATCCTCTCGGCCTTCGCAGCTCAGCAGGGATTCAGTCTTGCCTGGGGACGAGTCTTCTTTCTTTACGGCCCCAATGAGGATCCGGCGCGTCTGGTAGCGAGCGTTATTCAGTCTTTACTAAAAGGCCAGATTGCGCGTTGTACGAGTGGACAACAGGTGCGGGACTTCCTCTACGTAGAGGATGTCGCTGATGCTTTTGTGTCCTTATTGGTGAGTCCGGCAACCGGTCCAATTAATATTGCCTCGGGCGTGCCTGTGACGCTCAGAGAAGTTGTCGAGGAGATTGGGCGACAATTTGGTCGGCCTGACTTGATTCAGTTTGGAGCCTTGCCCGATAGTGCTAACGACCCAGCCTGTCTGGTTGCCGACATTACGCGGTTGCGCGAAGAGCTGGGGTGGCGACCAAATTATGAATTGACGACGGGCTTGGCGCGCACGATCGAGTGGTGGAAAAAGGAATTTGAAATAGCGAGTCGCGGTAAAATAACATGAGGATTACGATCGATACAAAAGCCAAGAAAATGTCTCGAGAAGAGGCCGACGAGCGCGTCGAGTTGCCGTTGTATTCTAAAGAAGCATTCGAGCTTCTCTCTCAGCTGTGGCTCAAGGTGGGGTGGAACGAAAAATACCCGTACACCTTCAGCTGGCTGGGCCGTCCCATTATCCAATTGCCGGAGGACATGATTCGCACACAGGAGGTGCTCTTCCGCGTAAAGCCGGACGTTATCATCGAAACGGGCGTGGCCCATGGTGGCTCGCTGATCTATTACGCCAGCTTGTGCAAAGTTATGGAACGGGGTCGCGTGATCGGTATCGATATAGAAATTCGTCCGCATAACAGACAGGCTATTGAGGCACACGAACTGAGCCGCTTGATTACGTTGATTGAAGGAAGTTCGACGGCGCCGGAAGTCGTCGAGGAGGCTCACTCGCTTGTTAGGCCTGGCGAAACGGTGCTTATTATACTTGATTCAAATCATACTAAGCAGCATGTTGCCGCTGAACTTGAAGCCTATAGTGATCTGGTTACGCCGGGTTCTTATATTGTGGCGACAGACGGCAGCATGAAGGACTTGTACGATGTGCCACGTGGACGCCGCGAAGTTGCAGCACGCGCCTGAAGCTGATTCGCTTCTGCAAGAGTTATGTCGATGGGCGAGCAGAATCGAGAGGACCTTTTGGATAACGAACCGTTAGTCACGATAGGGCTCCCCACTTACAATCGCGCGCCGAGCCTGCTGCATGCGATCTCCTCAGCTCTCGCCCAGACTTATCGCAATCTGGAACTAGTAATCTCGGATAACGCTTCGACTGACGAGACTCGGCTCCTCTGCCGCGAAGCTAGCGAGCAGGACGCGCGGGTACGGTACATCCGGCAACCAGTCAACATCGGACCGACGGCGAACTTCAACGCCGTTTTGAGCGCCGCCCGGGGCGAGTTTTTCATGTGGCTGGCAGACGACGATTGGCTGGATCATTCTTTCGTCTCCGAATGCTTACGCATTCTGCTGGAGCGCAGTGATTACACTCTCGTATGCGGTCGAGAACTCTACTATCAAGGCGAGCAACTACGCAGCGGGTGCACGACGCTCAACCTCCTCCAAGAGTCCGGCGACGAGCGCGTCCTCGCGTACTACCAACAGGTCGGGATGAACGGGACGTTTTACGGTCTAATGCGCCGCGTCGATGCGCTAAAAGAACCTTTACAGAACGTTTTGGGTGGTGATTGGCTGTGGCTTGCCCGTCTCGCTTTCGCGGGCAAGGTGAAAACGTTGGAGAGCGTCTCGATCAACCGGTCGAGCGAGGGGATGTCGCGCAGTCTCGAAAGTTTGGCTGCTCACTATGGTCTATCTGAAGGACAAAAACGGAGGATGTTTCATGCGATAGCCAGCGCCGTTTTCAAAGACATCGCTTGGCAGTCACCAGCGTATAGATCGCTCGGAAAGATCGGACGGTTGCTGTTGGCTTCGAGAGCCGCCGAAATCGTCGGCTTGAGATCTTTCTTGCCCTCATGGGGTTTCCGCACGCGCATCAGAGAGGCACTGCGGGCCAAACAATCGTCTTTGCCGCCGGTACCGAGGGTGCCTTCCTCCGACAAGTAGTTGTCCGGATTGAGAACTAGCAGCTGAAAAAGACTACCTTCTTGGCCAGGGTTTTAAAGTTCCCACTCTTGAATCACCAAAAGCTCGTTCAAAACTCCCCGACCGAGGCGTTTCGACAACCAGCTGACCTTCAACCCACTTGACTGTTCCGCCCCGGGCAACGCGGGGCTGCTGCGTCCATTCGAGCCATTCGCTGCCATCCCTGATTTTCCTGAAAACGGTCGTACGCTCCTCATACTCGGCGACAAATTCCCAATGAGGTTGCTCGATCAGAAAATCCCGGAGAATTTGGCATGACCAGAGCCCAACGTCGTCAACGATCAGGAATCCACCCTTCTTCAGCTTTCCGGCGGTGTAAAACCAGTCGATATATGGAGTGGGAAAGCCATGTCCGCCATCGATCAGAACGAGGTCTAATGGAGGTGATTTGAGGACGGGCAGCACAGTCTGGGACGCCTGCGTAATAAAGTCGATTTGGTCGGTCGGTATTCCGCGGTCCCAGCAGTAAGTTTTGGTGATCTCAAATTCGCTCGGCGCGGGGGCGATGACTGTGTGTCGCGAACCCTTTAGAGCAAAAACCGCGGGTCGAGAGGCCGCATCCCGTCTCAAGTGTGTTAGACCGATCGTTGACGTTTTCGTAGATAAATCTGAGGGCTGCTTCCGTAAGGCCCATCACCATAAACCTGCCCTGAGCATCCTCGTGAGGATTAGGTGGATCGTTCAATACGTCACTAAGATTCATGTAAGTTAACCTGCTGTTTGGTGTGAGAACAGAAAATATATGGAAGACAATCATAGAAAACAAGACAGTTTACTTGATGAACACTTTATTTGGCGAATAGCATCATAGCAGTAGTCTGATTTCGGACTGTCTTCCGAACGGTGCTGATGGCTGCCTGACCGTTTGACATAAGCAGCTATATCGATAAATCTCTACAGTTTGTTATAAGCAGTGGGCCTCTCTCTTTATTAGTTGACTGTAATGATTGACATCGGGATGATTCCCCGCTAAAGCGCGCACGCCTGGCAACCTCCTTCAGGGGCTATAATGGGCGACGGCTAAGCGGCCATAGCGGCACTTTCTGGGACCAGCTTGTTAAGGTTTCAGCCGGAACAGTTCTTTTATGAAGAAGGCACTAATCACAGGCATCACCGGGCAAGACGGCTCTTATCTTGCCGAACTGTTGCTCGCCAAGGGCTATGAGGTGCACGGCATAATCCGCCGCGCTTCGAGCTTTAACACTGGGCGTATCGATCATCTCTACAAGGATCCGCATATCAATGGCGTGCGTCTGTTCTTGCACTACGGAGATATTGCCGATTCTACCAATCTTATTAAACTGCTCTACCGCATTCAGCCCGAGGAGGTTTATCACCTCGCGGCGCAAAGTCACGTGCGTGTCAGTTTTGACATCCCGGAGTACACAGGCGATGTGACGGGTTTAAGCACAGTCCGAATTCTCGAAGCCATTCGCGAGACGGGTGTGAAAGCGAAGTTTTACCAGGCAAGCAGTTCCGAAATGTTCGGTAAGGCGCATGAAGTGCCACAAACCGAGACCACTCCCTTTCACCCACGATCGCCCTACGGCGCAGCTAAGGTCTATGCCTTTTGGGCGACCGTCAATTACCGAGAAAGTTACGGGATGTTTGCCTCGAACGGCATCCTCTTCAATCACGAAAGCCCGCGTCGTGGGGAGACTTTTGTTACCCGAAAGATCACGCGCGCCGTGGCTCGGATCAAAGCCGGCCTACAACAGAAACTTTACCTTGGCAACCTGGACGCAAAACGGGATTGGGGTTACGCCAGGGAATACGTGGAGGCAATGTGGTTAATGCTTCAGCAGGACCAGTCAGACGATTACGTTATCGCGACGGGGAAAACACATTCAGTGGAAGAGTTTTTGATGGAGGCCTTCTCGCAAGTCGATCTGGACTGGCATGACTACGTCGAGCTTGACCCCAAATACTTGCGACCGGCGGAAGTTGACCTGTTGATTGGCGACGCCTCCAAGGCAAAGCGCGTACTCGGCTGGGAACCGAAGGTGTCCTTCAAGGAGTTGGTACGACTAATGGTCGATGCCGATGTAGCTATGCTCGGCAATCAGGAACATGAGGTTTTTGGCGATACTGACCGCTCCGAAACAGTTTCGTCTGCGCCACTCTAAGAATCTCTGATAACTGAAGGCTACAACTCGCACGAGACAATGGAACAATTGAAGGAAAGCTTTCCTTATAAACGGGTAGTTGTCACTGGAGGCGCAGGGTTCCTTGGACGCTTCATCGTCGAGCGTTTGCAGGGTTATAAGGATGTTGAAGTGTTTGTTCCGCGCAGCGCCGATTACAACCTCATCGAGGCGGGTAACATCAAGCGGCTACTTTCCGACACGCAGCCGGATCTGATCATACATCTGGCGGCCGTGGTAGGCGGAATTGGCGCAAACCAAAAGAACCCCGGCAAGTTCTTTTATGAAAACTTGATGATGGGCGTGCAGCTTATCGAACAGGCGAGGCTGCACGGGATCAAGAAATTCGTGGCCCTGGGTACAGTCTGCGCCTATCCGAAGTTCACACCCACTCCCTTTCGCGAAGACGATCTGTGGAATGGTTATCCCGAAGAAACCAATGCTCCCTATGGATTAGCTAAGAAGATGATGCTGGTGCAGTCGCAGAGCTATCGGCAGCAGTTCGGTTTCGACTCAATCTTTCTCTTGCCGGCAAACCTTTATGGTCCCGGGGACAACCTCGACCTTGAAAGTTCCCACGTCATTCCCGCGCTCATACGCAAGTGTATAGAAGCACGCGAGAGCGGGGCGACTTTCGTCGAGGCATGGGGGACGGGAAATGCCTCACGTGAATTTCTCTATGTCGAGGACTGCGCCGAAGCCGTGGTGAGGGCGGCTGCCACCTATGATGAGAGCGAGCCAGTCAACATTGGCACGGGTAGCGAAATCAAGATTTCGGAGCTGTTGCAACTTATAGCGCGTCTCACGCGCTTTGAAGGTGAGATTCGCTGGCAGCATGATAAGCCAGACGGTCAACCTCGCCGGCGTCTTGACGTATCACGCGCGTTCGAAAAATTCGGCTTCCAGGCACAGGTACCCCTCGAAGAGGGTTTGCGTCGGACGATAGATTGGTATGAAGCGCAAGTGGCCGGTGCACTCCATCTTAGCGTTCAGCAATACGAGGCTTAGGCGTGACCCTACCCAAGATCTCAGTTATCACACCCTCTTACAACCTGGCCAGTACTTAAAAAAGATGATTCTTTCCGTTCCCGACAAGACTCGAGCGGCTGGAGTTCCCAATACTGATCACCGGACTCACTGGGGATGAACTTCAGATTAGGAGGTCGCGAGGGGCGCGACGCATAATGTTAGGAGTTCTACGAGGTGGCCTTCGGCTGGGTCGAGTCGACTATTCTGCGGTGTCGAACTCGACCATAAGGACTATGTGGTCATAGACGAGCAGTTCCTGCGCATGGCTGAAGTTGATCTCGTCGGCGACTCATCGATGGCGCGGCGCGAGTTGGGCCGGTGGCCCAGACATATCTTCGCGAAGTTGGTAAAGGAGATGCACGCCGACCTGGAGAGGCAGTGGTGCGCAAGATGGGTGCGAACATCAACCGATAATGCGAATTCTTTACGACGGGTACGTTTATCAGGAACAGTCCGCCGGCGGGGTCAACCGTTACTTTGCCAACTTAATTAAGCGGCTGCCCGCCAATTTCATACCCTTGCTGACGACGTGCCAAGATCACTTTCTCGACTACCCGGCGCACGGTAACTTACAGTCTTTCAAGTTCAAGCGAAGGCGCCCGCTGCGCGTCTCTTGCTGGGTGGAGAAGTATTACTTTCGCTGCGTGGAAGCGGCGGTCAATTACGATGTCGCGCACCCGACTTACTACTCGCTATTGACGCAACGAGAGTTGGCCGCGTACCGCCGCCCCGTCGTGCTAACCGTTTGGGACATGATCCACGAACGGTTCACGAAACAGTTCAGGGACGGCAAGCTGGTTGTAGAAATGAAGCGCAACGCGATTGAAGCCGCGCACTCAATTATCTGCATTTCGGAGAACACGAAGAAGGATTTGCTTGAACATTACCCGCACGTGTCGGAAGGGCGTGTACGGGTGACGCACCTCGCTTCGGAACTCAACGAGAGTCTGGCTTTTGGGCCGGAGTTGGTTCCTTCGCGCCCTTATTTCTTGTACGTCGGAGCGCGCGGCGGGTACAAAAACTTCAGCATCCTCTTGGCGGCGTTCGGGAAACTTGCCAGCGTGCGCCGCGATCTCGCACTTTGCGTAGTGGGAACGCCGCTCAGCGCGGCTGAGCAGCGAGACGTCGCCGAAATGAAGTTGAGCGGGCAGTTCGAGCATTACGGACAAGTGAGCGACGCCCAGTTGGCCAAGCTTTACAGGCACAGCATTGCCTTGGTCTATCCTTCGCTCTATGAGGGCTTCGGGATCCCGCTTGTCGAGGCAATGGCGTGCGGCACGGCGGTCGTTGCTTCAAACCGTTCGAGTCTGCCGGAAGTTCTGGGCGGCGCGGGCTTATTATTTGATCCCGCAGCGGATGATCTGGCGGATGTCCTGTTATCACTAATCGACGATCCGTCGGAGCGAGAGCGGCTCGTCGCACTCGGACGAGAGCGGGCGCGGGAATTCAGTTGGGACCAGACGGTGGCGCAGACGCTCGACGTTTATCGCTCGGCAGTTGATTAATAACGCCCGGACGCAGTGATGATGAATATTCATAATCTGGCTAAGTCAATTGTGAGGAAACCGCTCAACGCAATAGGGTTGAACGTGGTTCGGCTGCGCGATTCGTCCCGGGAGAAACAGTTTGCCCCGACCGAAGCGACGAGGTTTTTGTGGCTCACCTCGCTTGGTTTGCGCACCGTTTTTGACGTCGGCGCGCACGCTGGAGAGTTCGCGCTAATGATGCACAAGATTTTGCCAGGCGTCGCAATCATTTCTTTCGAACCCCTAGCCGAGCCGTTCGAGCGACTTCAGCGTAACATGGGGAGCATCCCAAACTTCCGCGCGTTTAACTGCGCCCTCGGCGCTGAGACCTCGACTCAGGAGATGCATCATAACGAGTTCTCGCCAAGCTCGTCGCTGTTGGCGATGGCCGACTTGCATAAAGAATCTTTCCCGTTCACGAAAGTTGTGACCAGCGAGCCGGTAGAAGTCCGTCGGCTCGATGATGTGGCGCGGGACGTGCTCGCGGAAAAAGAGATTCTTATCAAGATTGATGTGCAGGGCTATGAGGAGAAAGTGCTTTTAGGCGGGAAAGACTTAATCGCGCGCTCGCGTATGCTCATCATCGAAGTGAGTTTCAAGACGCTTTACGAAGGGCAGCCGCTATTCGATGACATCTACCGGCACCTTAGGGAAAAGGGTTTCAAATACATGGGAAACTTTGACCAGCTCCTTAGCCCTGCGGACGGGAGCGTATTGCAAGCCGATGCAATGTTTATCAGGCAGTAATCGCGCCAGTAGTCAAATTAGGATTTATTGATGCGTTGTCCAATATTAAATGAACTCCCGCCGCCGCCAGAGGGAAAGGTTGGGTGGCCATGGACCGAAGCGAGCCGACCTCTACCCGGGTCAGCGCCCGAAGATAGTGACTGCCCAAGGACCAGCATCATCACTCCCTCTTTCAATCAGGGGCAGTTTATCGAGGAGACGATCCGTTCGGTGTTGCTGCAAGGCTACCCGGACCTGGAGTATTTCGTGATCGACGGCGGCTCCACCGATCAGACTCTGGACGTGATAAGGAAGTACGAGCGGTGGCTCGCACATTGGGTCAGTGAACCGGATTGCGGGCAGTCGCACGCCATCAACAAGGGACTGCGGCAAGTCACCGGCAGCATCTGGGGTTGGATCAACAGCGATGACTTTTTGATGCCGGGCAGCCTGTCTCAGGTCGGCGACGCGCACCGACAACACCCGCGCGCCCTAATTGCTGGCGACGTACTCAACTTCTGGACCGGATCGAGCAAGGAAGAGCTAATCCGGCAGAGCGAGATAGAGCTACGAAAGTTCGTCGAGTTTTGGAACCGTGAAGGACACTGGCACCAGCCGGGGATTTTCTTCCCGACCTACCTGCGCGATGAGGTCGGATTGCTGGACGAGAGCCTGCGCTACCTTTTTGACTACGACTTGCTTTGCCGCGCGCTGACCGTCTCGCCCGTACATTACCTGCGTCACACCGTGGCCTCCTTCAGGCTCCACGACGACTCGAAGACGGTTTCAGAGGGTGACCTGTTTTTGTTTGAACTTTGCCGCATCACGCAGCGCTACTGGCCCCACCTTCCCGAGGTGGATCGTGCCGGGTACGAGCGGCACGCCGCCGGGTTGCTGTTCTGCACCGGTTGTCAGCGGCTCATTTACGGCCGTCCCGATGCTTTGCGTTTCATCGGAGCAGGGCTCAAAACTCACCCTTGGTGGGCGGTTAGTTCGGCGCTGAGACTGCTGCCGGCATGGCTCCGAAAGAAGTGGCAGTCGACCGTCGCCGCCGTATGAATAAGGAGACCCAAGTACCGGCGAAAAAGTTAAAGACGTTAGTCAGTATGAAACCAATCGTTAGCATTGTCATTCCAACTTTCAACCGGGCGGAGTACGTCGGCCAGGCCGTCAGAAGCGTGTTTGCGCAGACCTTCGCCGATTATGAGGTGATCGTGGTTGACGATGGCTCTACGGATAACACGAAAGAAGTATTGGCCCCTTTCAAGTGCGCGAATTTTTCGTTATCACTATCAGCCTAACAGCAGGCGCTCGACAGGGCGTAACCATGGACTTACGCTGGATTAATCGTGGACCAACTGGCGTGAAAAGATCCTCGAACTTGGGCACGAAGATATCTCTGTGGCTGAAACGACCATGGTGATTGGTAAGCTGCCCAACCTTGGCCTTTTAGGCGAACTGGTTAATATGATGCTAGGTTAACGCGGTCGCAAACTCCACCTGCGGCACCAGCAGCCGGAATGGGCGCATGGATCACAATTTTGAATTTGGTTTGGCGGACCAATCTCTCGGTCAAACACAATGACGAAGAAAGCTTTAATCACGGGCATAACTGGGCAGGACGGAAGCTACTTAGCCGAGTTCTTGTTGAATCTCGGCTATGAAGTTCACGGTTTGGTCAGGCGCGTTGCCTTAGAAGATCCACAACGTCGATTCACTCGCATTTCCCATCTTCTGGACAAGCTAACGCTGCATCCAGCGAGTCTCGAGAGCTATCCTTCGATCTTCCACGTAATGAGTCAACACCACTTTGACGAGTGTTATCACCTCGCCGCGCAGTCGTTTGTCGCCGAGAGTTTTCGCGATGGTTTTTCGACGATGAACACAAACATAAACGGCACCCATTACATGTTGGCAGCGCTACGAGAGTTGCAGCCGACTTGCCGATTCTACTTTGCCGGATCGAGTGAAATGTTTGGCAAGGTTCGCGAAACTCCGCAAAATGAGAGCACGCATTTTCATCCGCGCTCGCCGTATGGCATTAGCAAGGTAGCTGGTTTTGATCTCACGCGAAATTATCGTGAAGCTTACAACATGTTCTGTGTTAGCGGCATACTCTTCAACCACGAAGGACCACGGCGGGGCTACGAATTCGTAACGCGCAAGATTACATCAACGGTCGCTCAAATAAAGCTCGGGCAGGTAAACGAGCTGCGGCTGGGGAACCTCGATGCGAAACGACTGGGGTCATGCCAAAGACTATATGCGAGCAATGCATCTTATGCTACAAAAGGACGCGCCCGACGATTACGTGATCGCAACCGGCGAAACGCACACTGTGCGACAGTTTTGTGAGCTGGCGTTCGACGAAGTAGGGCTTAATTACGAAGAACACGTGCGTGTTGATGAGCGCTATGTGCGGCCGGCCGAGGTTGACTTGCTGATTGGAGATGCAACGAAAGCACGACGGGAATTAGCATGGCAGCCAGAATACACATTCCGCCAACTCGTGAGTGAGATGGTAAAAGCGGATTTGGAATCGCAAAGCAAACGGGGTTTGCCGTCTCCCGAAATGTTATCGCAAGCCAACCGGCTGTAGCATCGCCATTGTTCACGTGTCGTGTATCGGAGACCACACAACTTGTGGTGCCGTTGGAGACGAACTTAGTGATTAGCATTATTATCCCGACCTTTAACAGGGCGCGGTTGTTGGTTCAGGCAGTAGACAGCGTTCTGACCCAGACTTTCGCGGATTACGAGATCATCGTCGCGGACGACGGCTCGACGGACGAGACGCGAGCGGCCCTGGCTGGTTTTGCTCAACTGCTGCAGTTTCGATACCTGTACCAACCGAATGGTGGGCGCTCGACCGCGCGCAATCTCGGGATTGCGAACGCTCGCGGACAGTGGCTGCTGTTCCTCGACTCAGACGACCTGCTGCTACCAGACGCCCTGGCCCAACTTCACGGAGCCGCCGTTGAGCACCCGACGGCCGGCATGGTGGTTGGGCAAACGCAGTTCACGGACCACCGCCTGCGCCTTCAGCGCACCTTAACCCCTCGTTTGGCACCGGACACGCCGTACCCAGCACTGATTGCTTGCGAGTTCTTTCTGTTGCCCGGGGCGTTCATCGTCAGGCGGGATGTGCTAACCGAAGTCGGAATGTTTGATCCGGCGGTCGAGCCTGCC
>WNFY01002336.1_pt1 | contig 19269 bp, 13 predicted proteins | sample 5400091 | NCBI WGS metagenome assembly WNFY01 (sample SAMN13153364, study PRJNA577476) | soil metagenome | isolation source: 60 cm soil or saprolite under grassland replicate 1 | place: USA:California | collected 2016-06-15
ATTGAGCAGTCGGAGCAGTTCTATACGACCTTAAAGATAATTGATAAGGTACCGACCGAGTTTATTCGGGTTCCGGGTGCCTGGCATGTTGGTAGGAGATCGCCGAGTCAGTGGCTGGCGTATTGGGAGGCGATGCTGGCCTGGTTCCGCAAGTATGTGGAGATTCGCCCGGAAGAGTATGCATAACGAACAGGCGGCACACGCAAGGCATAGCTTGCGTGTGCGGTGTTTTTAGATCTTTGCGGGATTGCCGTAGTTTTGAGCCAGAGCTTTCACCCACTGATAATTGCCTGCGATTTTTTCCTCATTCAGGAGAAGCATGGCCATGTAGAGCCAGCAGATGGCGTTAGGGATGGTCAGATAGTTTTTTCCTGCAAGGTTGCTAGCGGCCAGGCTCATGCGCTTATAGTGTTCCTGGTCGGTGAGCATATTGTAGAGGTGCTCGGCGACCAGGGTGGTGTCGCCGACTTCGACCAGGTAGCCGTTGATGGTGTCCTGGATCTGGAGCGGGATACCGCCAACACGGTAGGCGACGACCGGTTTGCCCTTCATGAGCGCTTCTGTGACTTTGACTTCGAAGCCTTCTTTGGTCGAAAGCTGAAGAACGATGATACTCCTTCTGAGCAAAGTATTGAGAAGCTGGTCGATATGCGGCAGGCGCAGCACTTTTATGTCGTCGGCGAGGTGCGCAAACGCTTCTGAATGAAGTGTCTCCATAATCATGTTGTAAATGGGGACGCCGTCCGGGTCATCGATAGAGCCGTTGCCAGTGATGATCAGTTGCGGAAGTACCTGGTTTTGCTCTTCCAGCATGAGACGTAGCTTCCTGTACGATTCCATGACATCGGGGATGCCCTTCGAAGGGTCGAAACGAGCAATCTGGACAATATATGGTCGTGTCTCGTCCAGGGGCGTCTGGTGCTCTTGCCGCAGCATCGTGTTAAACAGTTTCATATAGTAATTCATTTGCTCTTCGGTGAGTGGCTTATTGAGTCCGTCCAGAGGATCGGTCGTCGCGGGCATATAGAATATTTTGTCCGCAGGCACATCGTCTGGTATAAACATTTTCATGGGATGGCTGATAAAACATTCGGCCTGTCTGGCATTATCCCAGATGAAGCTCCAGGTCGTGCGTTGCGGCGTACCTTCCTGGCTGGCCAGGTCGGCGACGATCTGGATGTGAGAGCGATAGATGATTTTCGTAGCAGGGCTGGTCTGTTTAATGTAAGGGATCAAACCGGAAGGCTGCGGATCATCGATGACAACCACATCTGTCTCTTTAAAAACATCCTCGAAGGCGACAGCGTTTTCCGCGACCCAGGTATTGTAGACCTCTTTATCATGCGCATTCAGTTCTATACCTTGTGGGGCAACTCCTTGCAGTACGTTATGGAACTTGGGCTTGGTGATATCAAATGCTTCTTTATTGGGATATAACACATACCAGTGAGCGTCGACATTGAGCAAGCGCAAAAGCCTGATAAGAGCATGGCGCATCAAAGCGACGCCTCCACCCTGGGGAGTGGCATTAATAAACACCAGCCTTTTACCCTGGAAGTCCTGAGCTAGCCTGGTTAGCAGGGCAAAATCTTCTGGAGAGGCTGTGCGCTGGTAATCTGAAAGTGTGACAAGATCAGCAACCCGCACTTCATTCCTGGTGTTGAGCTTTGTATAAACAGTATTGTTCCTGTCAAAGTTAGCAGCAATCATTCGTGCTGTATCTTCGAGATCGGGGCGATAGTTTGCATCGTTTGTTCCTATAACATAAGGAACAATATCTTCTTGTAGCCAGAGTCTCGAAGCCAGGTAACTGACTTCATCTTCTGCTCTCAAGGCAGCGGCGATGAATTTGAGGTTGCGCTGGCGTGCAGCATGTTGCAGCCAGGGGAACAACTCCGTTTCCGTATTGTTTAGTGTATGAATGGCAGTTGTGTCATTCATAGCTTCGGCGATATGGAGTGTATCTTCCTGCTTTTGCATGCTCAGGTAGGCCGCAGTAGGAAGAGCGCTTTGTGTCCTCTGCTCTGCGACGGTGGCCTGCTCTTGCACAACATTTTCTGTATCCGCAATGGGTGAGGCAGCCATTTTCGCGAGTGGAACTATGGTTATAGCAGGCTGACCTGTAACAACTGTCGAGAACAGAATGGTTTTCCTGAGAAGTGCCAGTCCTGCAACTAGAAGTGCAGGAAAACTACGAAGAGACCTGAATAGCATTGCCACCGTTGTACTGAATGCTCCATTAGAATTGACGTAGCCCTGATGGCGGATGTGGGCTGTATTCCGCTTCGTACTACTCATTGATTAACTCCTGTTCTGATCTATTTTGATCAGAAATTAAAAAATTTGTAAATGAAATGACGATTATTCATTTCATTTACAATCCGGGTGTTCCTGGACTCTTAACATAGGTGCTTGTGAGGAGGAAGTGTGGACTTGCAGGCCATCAAAGAGGTACGTTAGCCATCATGACGGGCATACCTCTGCCCTGCTGTACTGCTCTATGTGTTTGCATTGGGGGGAAACATAAAGCAGTACAGCAGATGCCATAGTCTCGCGATAAGCATCCAATGCTCATCGTTGTTCCATCTACAATACTTCATAGTTATTGAATTTATACAAAAGGGCGAGAAAACCACGCGCGTCTTCAGCTTCGTGGATGAATCGCGGGGCCTGCTCTTGCCAAGACAGGAAAAGAGCAGACCCGTTGACCCAAAAAACTCTGCCGAAGCAGGTGATGCGTATCCCTTCGCTGTGACCACGTGCGGGAATCCGGCCTCATCTCGACAAGGTTCCAATGGCTTTTTGCACCTACAGCACCGGACCTTACCCCAGTCCTACTTAACTCCAGGTGACAGAGCGACGGTCTGATGCGTCAACCGAAGGTGTCGTGACCAAAGGAACGTAGCTCGCATTTCTGCGGCTGAGTCTGGTGAACCTGGGCTTCTCACGAAGCCACTGAGTCTTCAGCTCAGTGGGAGTTCACATGTTTTGCGTCACATGTCTATCACCGTGTGCCTGGATACTATCATAAATTTGTCACGCTGTCGAGCATATTTTTATTTTATAATCTCTACCAAATATACGTGGAGACGGGTGATGATGTTACAGATGAACGCGAACTGCTATTTCACGTTTTTGACCTGGTAGATTACTGCTGTACCCAGAACAAAGTAGACAATAGTTACCAGGAAGAGTACGGAGTAGCCGAAATGATTGGGCATACCTTGTAGTACTTGTAAGAGTATTCCGCCAATGCTAATGCCAATTACCTGTGGGAGTATACCCATTGCTGACCAGATGCCCAGAAATTTGCCTGCTTCATCGGTAGGTGGTAGCGCATCAGTGACGAGCGCCCAGTCCACGCTTGTGTATGCTCCATAGCCGATGCCAAAGAATGCTGCTGCTATGAGAGCGCCAGCCGGATTTTGCCATACGATGAAAAGTATGCACACGATCGTCATCATGGCACCCGCGAGATAGACCAGACCCTTACGCCCCCAATGATCCGATGCCCAGCCTGCAATAATTGAGGTTGGCAGAGCAGATCCTAGCAGGATGGGCAGAAAAACTCCGCCGATAAACTGTTCGCCGGTAACGTGCAGAACATCATCGGCATAGTATTGTAAGAAATAGAAGACGCCCCATATCCCCATCATCATAAGTAAGCGCGCCAGTAGAACCCAGGAAAGATCGGGATAGCGAGAAGGTTTGAAGAAGAACTTGCGCAAGAATGGGCGGATTTGTAAAGCAACATGTTGTTCTCGTGGTAGCGGAATTTCCTTGACCGTCAGGACCGTATAGGCCACAACGAGTGTTTGTACAACGGCGATAAGCAGGAAAATCTGCACGATCTCGCTTTTGTACATGGGCAGGGTGTCCTGCTTGTTGACGATAAGACCGGCCACGACCGAACCGAGAGCGGTGCCAAGCAAGAGGCAGACGCCGTTAATGCCTGCAGTCAGGCCACGCTGACGAATAGGTACTTTATCGGCGATGATGGCGCTCCAGGGAGAATTGGCCAGATTATTGCTAAATTGTAGTAAGAAGAAAAGCGCGGCCATGCTTAAGAGCAGGATGCCGCGGTTGAGGGATGGTGTGAAGGCGAAAAAGACCAGAACGATAACATTCCCGATTGTGCCAAGAATCATAAAGGGTCGACGGCGACCCATACGGAAGGTCGCATAGTCGGAGAAGGCACCGACCAGCGGATTGACGACGACCGCGACGAGTGTGCCCCAGATAACAACAAGCGGTAGATTGATATCTTTTTGCGTGGGATCGAGGAGTTTAGCGACCATGCTAGGTATGATGACGGCGATAATAGCATTCCAGTGGAACTGATTTGCCAGCCAGAAAACGTTGATATTTATCTGATCGAAGAGAGAAACGGGACGTGGCTCCTGGGATTTGGGGGTATCAACGATGATACCACCTGTCTTATCAGTAATATCCATAAGTGGCTACACCTCTCTCGTATATGCCGAGACGTTATACGTATCTCTGCCTGTGAGATAGATTAGTGTTATTATACTGATGAGACGTTATTGTGGCAAGCATGATTGAGAAGGGGAATGAAAATCATTATTTGTATCAAGCTATAACAAAATGTACTTATTACTTTAAAACCAACTAGCCGCGGTAGGGGCGCGATTTATAAGCCCGCTGGCACCACAGTCGAAACGTTCGCGGGCTTATAAATCGCGCCCCTACCGCCGTTGGCTGGTTCGTTACAGGAGGGTGTTAGTTCCAGTTTTCGACATCTACATCCTCACCCAGGCTTTCTAGCCAGCGTTCCAGGTCCATGGCGGCGCGGCAGCCATCACCGGCAGCGGTAACGGCCTGGCGATAGCGATGATCGGTGACATCACCGGCTGCGAAGACGCCAGGGATGTTGGTCATAGTGTGTTCAACTGGCACAATGTAGCCTACTTTGTCCGTATGGATAATGCCTTTGAACAGGTCTGTGTTGGGCTGGTGACCGATGGCCAGGAAGACGCCCTGCGTCGGCAGTTCCATCTTTTCGCCTGTTCTGATATTGCGCACGAGTACACCTGTTACGGCGTTATCGCCCAGCACATCAATCACGTCACTCTCCATCAAGAAGTCGATCTTGGGATTCTTACGCGCGCGCTCCTGCATGATTTTGCTGGCGCGGAACGTATCACGACGATGGATCAGGGTCACATGGTTGACGTAGCGGGTCAGGAAGAGCGCTTCTTCCATTGCAGTATCACCGCCACCGATTACGACAACATCCTTATTCTTAAAGAAGAAACCATCACAGGTGGCACAGGCTGTAACGCCACGTCCCTGCAAGCGTTTCTCGTTGGGGAGCCCCAGCCACTTCGCGCTAGCGCCTGTCGAGATGATAATGGCCTGCGAACGATACTCGCCCGAGTCGGTCCAGACTGTGAACGGGCGCTTGCTAAAATCGATAGCGGTTACGTCTTCGGGGATCAGTTCCGCACCGAAACGACGCGCCTGTTGCTCAAATTTATCCATCATCTCAGGTCCCAGGATACCCTCTTCGAAGCCAGGATAGTTCTCTACCTCGCTGGTCTGCATGAGCTGACCGCCCATCTGGTAGCCTTGAAACATCAGAACCGAGAGATTAGAACGTGCCGCATAGATGGCGGCAGTATAGCCTGCTGGCCCGGAGCCGATAATAATAACGCCATAGACTTGTGCCATAATATTTTATCCTCGCTTTTTGGTAATCCTGATATGTTCTGCTTATTATAACACGCAAATACGTGTTTTTATGCCCAGGGTTCTGGGCTGGGAGGTACATGAAATAGTTCCCTCATTAATGATAACACGGACCTATTCCCGCTCTGGTTGAATGCTTGTTGGATGATGCGAGCGAACCTTTCCTTATTACTAATCGTAGAAGGATAGTAAACAAGGTGTAAATAAACATCTATTTGTTTTCTAGCCACAGCGATAATACCTGTAATGTATCCTGTACAAGCTGTTCCAAGGGTGCCAGAGCCACGTATTCTTCCACAGAATGCTCATTCACAACGCCCGTAGAGACGGTGAACGCTTTGATTGAGGGACGAAAGCCGCTGGTGTCACTCCCAATAAATGTAGGTTTGAGTTCGAGTGTGGCTCCCCTGAGGGTAAGAGCGGCCTGATAGGTCTTTAAGAGTGGTTCGTCCGTATTGACTGTGTAACCTGTTGAGTGAGTCTTGAATGTGACCTCGGCATAACCTCCGAAGCGTTGAGCGGCTTGCTCGAAGGCTGCGCGTATGGCTTGTTTATAGGAGTTGCGAGCTGGCTCAGCCTCGAAACTGCGTAGTTCGCCTTCGAGAACGAGATGAGCCGGGACGGCGTTGCGCGCGTTGCCACCAACGATGAGGCCAATGTTGATGCGGGTCTGATCATTGGCCAGCGAACCGTGCGGATAGTTGGCGGCGCGGAAGATATCAATGGCGTTGACGGTATGCGAGAGATCTTTGCCGGGATGTCCGGTACGACCGCTGATTTTTATGTCGAAAGCCTCGTATGCGGCCCCTTGAGAGACAACCACACCAGCCTCGAAAGCATTATCGAAGACGATACCGTCCGTAACGTGCCAGGCCGGGCCATCGAAACCATTTGCACCACAGAGACCTGCTTCTTCCTGGACAGTAAAGACAATGATGAGAGGCGAGTGAGGAAGATTTTGCTCGATAGTGCGTTTCAAGACCTCCAGGATAATGACGATACCGGCGGCATCATCGGCTCCCAGGTTGGTTGTGCCATCGCTGTAGAGGATGTCGTCGCGCAAGATGGGCTCGTGTCCCAGTCCTGGGGGGACGCGATCCATATGGGCGTTGAGCAGGAGCGGCCTGCCTTCACCGGCAAGTGTCGCTATGAGATTGCCTGATCCATCAATATGAGTAGTGAGGCCGAGAGTTGAAAGTTGCTGTTGCAAATAACTGCGTACGCGCTCTTCGTGACCTGATGTGCTCGGAATTCGTATTATCTCAATAAGGGTGCTGGAGAGACGCTCGGGATACATGCTATAGACTCCCTGGTTGTTGGTCGCTGGTGGGGGCAAGGCCCAATCCATGATAACGGCGGCGCGGGTACCCCCATCCTTCAGGTGGGGGAGGAAGCGCCGCCCCCCTTTTTCACAAGACACTGTGCAGGGACACGAAAAATCAAGTACCCTTGCACCGGACGCGCTACTCGCACCACCTTCTTTGGCGTTATTTCCGCGAGCTTTTTCCCACTCGTGAGATGTTTGAGCACAAAGGCTCCTTTCTCACGCCGTCCCCCAATGTAGCCCACTTGTCCTTTGGCCTTGACCAGTTCGTAGAGCTTGAACCCTCGCACTTTGCGCGGGGCCCAACACTTGTGCTCACTGTGCAAGCCATTGAAACGCTGATACTGGCCCCGCGCCAGACAACGGATCTGATGGACCATCTCTAAAGGCTTGACCACCTCGCCGATCTCGCAGGCAATCGCCACGGCGTCGTTGGCGTGGGACTTGGGAAGGTCAAGCACCTGGATGCGTTTATATTTGGTCTCGTACCCGTACGTCACCCTGACATTGGCTTTCCCAAAGATGCTCCTGAGTTGCTCGACCACCCTGCTTTTCATCGAAGACACCTGGGCAGCGTCTTTCAGAGGCTTGCGAGCCTGGGCCTGGATCTCGGGAAAACCAAACTCCTCTGCCGTTTGCTGACCTTTGCGCTCGTTGCAAGAACGGCAGGCCAGAGTTAAGTTCGAGACTCTCTGAGATCCTCCACGAGATTTGGGAAGAAGATGTTCGATTTCTAAAGGAACCCCTTGGGTACCACAATAGGCGCACGTTCTCTGAAACTTCGCCAGCAGATATTCACGCAGCAGGTAGCCGGCAAGCTCGCCCTGCTGGTACAGGGTTCCGGAGATTTCCGCGTTTTGCATCTTTTGGGTATCAAAACTGCCGACTTCAACAGTGACCCGACCAACAGGCAAGAACGAGGCAATGAAGCGCACGACCTTGGCGGTCGCCTCTGATTTGGAGTGCAGGGAAGGTGGCAACCACCCATCGGGTCGGCGTCGATTGTCACATCGCGCTTCACGGTAGCGTGTTTTGCGTCCCCGTCGATTGCGCCGATACTGCCGACGTTGGGTCATCTTGTCAGTGATGTCATCACGCAGATGGATCTCGGCCTGAAAGACCACTTCGCCGTTGGTGCTAGCCGCGATGCCCACGTCTTTGGAGCCGGTATCAACGCCCACCTTCGCCGGTTGCACATGCTCCTTGGTGGCAAAGTGCAAACGAATGGTGAAGGGTTCCTGGCGCACGACACGGGCACGCTTTGCCTTGAGCCACAATCGTGCGCGCCGTGGCGTCGTGGGCATCAAGGGGTTTCCCTCTTTTGAGAGTACAAAAACCTTCACAGGTTAAATCTCCTCTCTTGCGAGAATGAGTGAAAACGATCCCCTCGACAGTGATAGCACCCGGCCATCCTCTGACCACCGTTCCTCTCCCGCAGTTCTTTAAGCCAGGGGTTGGAGAGCCAGGAACTGGGGCAGCATTCCTGGGTCCGAACTTCAACGCTCAGTGCTATCGCTCACCTCTTCAATACCAGCCATGACGCTCGCTTTCTCGGCACAACTGGCTCCAAGGTGCAGTCTGGTCAATCCGGCTTGCAAGGGGCGAACCTCTCACAAGCCTCCGCTTAAAAAGCGGAGGTCATTGACTTCAAATACCGGTTTCCCGTAGGGGTGGGGCTTGCCCCCACCCGGGAGCCCGTTGAACGCTTGTGGGTCTGCGGGTGGGGGCAAGCCCCACCCCTACGAGTGAAAGATCTTTCCTCATTATAGCAGACGGGAAGGTTACCGTTTGTCTCTTGTCGCACGTTACAGTATAATATAGCGCCAGGGAGCCTTTCTCACTTCAGTCTACGCTGCGCCCACTGGAGCAAGCAGCGCCGCACACACTCAATCACCACATTGTGGAGGGGGGATTTTCGTGCATGTCTCGTAGTTCAACAGAGTTTATGGGGATTCCAGAGGAATTATTTCATTGGGTCCCCGGCGAAATGGTCGTGATTGTTCGCTTGCCGCGTATTCCTGTGGACGACACACAGGAATTAGTAGTTGAGCAGGTACGTGCTCAGTTAAACGCGTTTCTGGCACAATATAGTCTCGCTCTAGAGCCTTATGGCTCCTATGGACGCTGGAGCGAGACGCCAGGTTTGCCACCTGTACGTCGTCGTTCATTTATTTTTGGATTACACCGTAAGCAACCGCTCATTGCTATTTTCTTTCATGCGCGCCATATGGACCCGACGGTACGAGATCCGTTGCCTATGGCCTTATCCTATGTACAAGGGCATCTTGAGCACCTGGCGCAGGTAGGATTGCACATCGTCTCCGCAATGCCAAACTGGTTAGTGACAGCGGCCCCCCTCTTTTATGGTGATGGGGGGCCAGCGATTCCCCCTCGTCCTTCCCCGACGCTGGATGTCTCTGCGCCGGGAAACACATTATTGGGCTGGCGTGTCAGGTTGTTGGATCATGGGATTCCGCTGGACTCTAAAGGGGCTGAGGATGTGCTGATTGCTGTATTGGATACCGCCCAGCATCCTGACCGCATTCGTAGCGCTGCCACGCGACCAGAACTGCGCCGTAACTGGCTTTTGCAGCGCCTTGCAACCGACTTGCGCAACGAAGATGGCTCATTTGTCGTTGAGTATGATCGCTATCCACTAACCAACGACGTACGTACCGGGCGCGATTACGCGACCGAAGCGCGCTATTATTTAATGCCTGATCATGGTATCTCGGTTGTCGGATTGCTGCGCGACATCGCTCCGCATGCGCGTATCCGCCTGGTACGTATCCTCAACGATTATGGTGGGAGTGATCTGTACAGTTTATTTGCCGCCCTTACCGATCTTGAGCGTGAGATAGTCTCTGGCTCTATTCGGCGGCTTGTCATTAACCTGAGTCTGACCATCATGCCAGATATTCGTCGTCTACCGTATATCTGGTTTGACAACCGACAGTGGCCGACAACGCAGTTGAATGGCGTCATACGGGTACTTGATCATATCGAAGAGGGATTGCGACTCTTATTTGAAAGTTTGCATGGGCATGGTGCACTTATCGTCGCGGCAGCCGGAAATGACTCGAGTAGTGCCAGCGAGAAAGGATTGGCACGGCGTCCGCCACGAGCGCCTGCACGTTACGAGAGTACGCTTAGCGTTACCTCGGTCAACAGTAAATTCGCGCCGTCGAAATTTGCCAATGCCGCCAATATCCCTCCGTTGGACTCGGGAGTGGCCACATTTGGAGGTGAGAGCTACGGAGCGACCGATCCTAACGCACTGCCGGATGCAGTGCGTGGCCTTTATCTCTCACCTACCTTTCCCAATGGCGAGCAGAACACTATGGGGTGGGCAGATTGGTCCGGGTCATCGTTCGCCACGCCAATTATCAGTGCGGTGGGAGCGCACTTGATGGCGCAGGGCTGGTCCGCCTCTAATATCGTCATGCGCCTGGCGGCGGGTGGACAGGAACGGCGGAGCGAAAATCTATTTGGGAATGCACCCGATGCCCCGTCACTGCTCGGGAATATTATCAGGGTACAACAACGTTTTGGTTTATGATGGACGTACCATCGCAGCATCAAATCGTCCTTCATGCCTTGACGCTTCACTTTTTGTAGGATATAATATTTCGCAAGTGGAGTCCTGGAGGATATCCAGATTTTTATGCTAGAACAGTACTTTGGGGTTGCATAGGTAGCCCCTTGGAGAGGTGAATACACAATGATCGAGCAGAGCCAGCAATCGGCGATCGAGACAACTACCATAACCATGACATCTGCTGCTGCAGACAAAGTACGCGAACTCCTGAAGCAGGAGAATGACCCCGGTCTTGGTTTGCGTATCTTCGTAGCTGGTGGTGGTTGCTCAGGACTGCAGTATGGTATGACTCTTGACGAAGAGCAAGAGGGTGATACCAGCGTCCAGATGGAAGGCTTCAGGGTCCTTGTCGATGAGATGAGCCTTGGGTATATTACGGGTAGCGAAGTGGACTATGTCGATAGCCTGATGGGTGCCGGTTTTACCGTCAATAACCCGAATGCAGTATCAAGCTGCGGTTGTGGACATTCCTTCAAGACTGCAGATGATGGTGGTCAGTCCCGCAGTTGCGGTTGCGGCCACTAAACCAGGCCTCCTCTGGAATCGCAGATATAAATCTGAGCGTGAGAAAAAAGGTTTCTCCTGACGTATAATACTATGTCAAGAGGAACCTCTTTTTCATGTCTGTTTTCTTCTAGATAAGGAGTATGCATGAGCAGACGTATTGCCCATCGACCACGTTATCGTCACATGCGACAGATCGTTCTACCTCCCCAGAATACTCGTCAGACTTTTTTCCGCACGCGCTGGCGCTACCGTCGCCAGGACCTGGCTTACGAAAAGCACCCATTGGGGTATGGTCTCTCCTTCATTCCATTTGGGTACCGACTGGTGCAGAAGATGATGTTACCCAGTTTATAAGCGCATAAGGGCACTCGACCCTGCACGATCTGGTGTCCTATTCTTCTGTATCGCTGGTCTCTTGAACTATGGTCTCTGTGGGCGTGCTCAGCAGGCGGTTGACCAGGCCGGGCATATCGCTGCTAAATTTGGAGTTGGCGACAACGCGTTGAGCACCGGCTTGCAGGGCTTTTGCACGTGCTTCCAGATCCATGTGGGAGCCGAATGCAAGCACTGGCAGATCGCGTGTTCTGGCTGCGCGGATAGCAGCTTCCCAGTCAACGCCGACGGTAGCAGTATTTACGATGACGAGTTGTGGACGCTCGCCAGTGCTCGCCGCCAGGCGTTGTTCAAATGCGGCAAGCGTGCGTACAGTCGTGACCTCCATATCGTGATGGCGCAGGGTGTCGCGCATCTTCACGGAGAAGAAGAGGTCTTTTTCTAATGCAAGAATAGGTATAGTCAATTTTCTACAATCCTGATGCTAATTCACCGCTAATCTTCTGAACGTTCGTATACAGGGCGACGGAATTGATCTCCCAATTCCTGGTTAATCACGTCAATATTTGTGTAGAGGTCGGGAGTGAGCACGTGGTGAGTGCCTGTGCAATAGGGTTTATCGCACTTCTTGAAATGGCTTGTCTCAAAGACCAGGTTGGCGTTCTCGACCGTCATCCAGATATGCTTGCGCGAATAGCCGTCGCCCCATTTGAGGAGCAAGCCATCTTTATACTCATCGAAGCGTCCCTGGCCATAGAGATAATCACGGTTAAACAACTGCAGTACCTGGCGTACTCTACTGGCGTCGATAACGCGAGCCGCTTCCGAAGATAGCCGTGTTGTCGCTTCACCAGACAGGTCTTCTTCAGGAATATACAACTCACGCGAGGTATGCTGCTCCTCACGGATCATCTGTTGAATCATCTGGCCTTCTTCATCGGATAGGCCGTGGCCCTGGCCGATGATAGGAGACTTTGAAGGTTTTTGCCCTCGTGTATTTTCAGGCCTGTAAGCTCCAGACACGATAGTACTCTCCTTGCTTACTCTGCAGTTGTGATACGTTCATGTGTATTGTCTTACTGTATCACGTTGTGGGGGAGTTTGCCATAGTTAGTAGACGTACATCAGAGCTTCGCAAAAGTAGCCCGTGTTGACCCGTAGAGGCGTGCCTTGCGTGCGCCAGCTCGTTGCGGAGGACCTGGCTGCGGGCCCCCGGCGCACGCAAGGCACGCCTCTACGGGACCTGGTATCAAACGTCATGTGCCGCAGGCGCTGAGAAGTCGAGGAAAGACGACCTGAAGAGTTACCCGAGACATGATGGTATAGGACAAATGTATTAAACAAATGTCTTGACAAACGTTCTAAAGGCTGGCTATACTTGGATTGCATAAACTGTGTTATTGTTCTCGTATCTATTGCTGTAGATCTGTTGTAGTAAGAACATATGTTCTAGATAAATGCTAGAATCTGGGATCGCAGGTGCCAGCCGATGCATAGGGATAGGCGCGTAGCGGTTGGAGTGGAGGTGGGTGGAGGAAGGACAACTGTTGCTCTGGTTGATCGTCATGGACGAGTGTTACGGCGTGCCCATGCAAAGACGTTGAGGGGACGTCCAACTTCTGCTACCCTCGATCCTTATGTACGTGCTATTGACGACATGTTGACCTCTGCGCGGGAAGATGGTTTGTCTATTTGTGGCCTGGGCGTGAGTATCCCTGGTTCGCTTGATGCGGCGTTGCGGCGTCCTCTGCATGTATCTTTGTTGCCCGCATTGAATGGTTTTCCACTATGTGATTTCCTCGAAGCCCGTTATAGCTTGCCTGCTCAACTGTTTGTAGATGTAGATGCTGCGATTTTGGGGGAGCAGCGTTTTGGAGCGGGAAAGGGATTTCAGCGCCTGCTCTTCTTGACAGTCAATGCTGTGGTTGGTGCTTCACTGGTTGTGGATGGGCAGTTGGAGCGTTCCGAGCGGAATTATGTGGGTCACGTCTGTCATTTGCTCGTATCGACCAATGGGCCGCGTTGTAGTTGTGGAAAGCGTGGCTGTATCAATACGCTGGTTTCGATGGATGCCATGCAGAAGATGGTGCAGCGAGCATTGCGACGGGGAGAGGAGTCCAGCCTGACGCAGCGCTTGCTCAATCGTGAATATTTTAGTCCACAGCTATTAGCGGAGGAGGCGGAACGGGGTGATAGCGTTGCGTTGCAGGTCTATAGCGAGATTAGTCGCTGGCTGGGAGCTGCTGTAGCCAGGTATGTTGATCTCTTCGAGCCAGACTGCCTCATTCTTGGCGGAGGGGTGTTCTGCGCGAGCGATCTGTTGCTTGCGCGTGTGCGCGCTGTGCTTGATAGTCAGATGACGGCAGCAAGAGTTCGTAGTATGGTAGAGGTGGTACCGGCGCTTTTAGGAAGTGACGCCGCACTGATTGGCGCTGTGATTCCTCAGTTCGATCCTCCTGCTACGTCACATGAAGTAGTAAAAGCGTGTATATAATGTTCGGGAGAGGGTAACTCTTCAGGAGCCCTTTTTTTGACTCCTCAGCGCCTGCGGCGCTTCGCAAGGCGTTTTATGTGAGGGGTGGATTTGCGGCCAGGGGCCGCAAATCCACCCCTCACATGGAGCAAGCCGCCGCAGGCGGCGAGGGGGTTCAGAAGAGGCAATCATGTAGAGCGACACCACCTGGCATGAAAATGGTGGTTTTCAGAAGCGTTACTACATGGAGTGATGGTCGCAGTGTTCCATGGGAGGTGGCACATCCAGGGCCGGGTTGCCATCGAAAAAGCCCGCGGGCTTTAGATGAAAACCGACCGTTTCTACAGGCATGACGGGCCAATCTTCTGGGCGCACAACATGATTGGAGCCGAAGGTGTACCACACGACTACGTCTGTCCCCTCCAGAGGCCGATTCTTCTGGACATAGGTGGGCAATCCATCCCCTCCCTGCTGCTGGTTTGGATAATCACCGGCTGCATAGCGCTCCGTCGGATCGTAGGCAGTTACCCAAAGATGCGAGCGCGTGAAACCGCCCCTCTGCCATTGTGGCGACCCTTCATGGAAGAACGGGAATGCGTTCTTTTCCGGCATGAGCTTATAAGAAACGGGCTGACCAGTAGCATTACGCGATGAGGCGTTGAAAATTTTCCAGTAGCGTGATGTTCGGGGCTCGATAGTGCGTTGCGCCTCACTTTCCGTAGCCAGGAGTGTCTCCCGCGCGACCCAGGCGTTCCCGCGCGGGTTGCTCTCTCCCCACGGGAGAGGTTCGCAATTGACCTCGGTCACCGAATTCTGCAAGCCATCAATCATTGTATCGAGCCTCACATTGAAGTAGTGCTGGTGATTGGGCCCGTAAAGTCCGGGGGCGACGAGCGTTCCTGCAACTGGCAGCTCTCCAGGTGCAATCGCAGCCGGAGCAATGATGCCTGTCAGTTTGATTTCGTACTGAATGGTGCCATCCTGGTAGAGGTACCAGTAAAAACCATATTCATAGTTCCCTACGGTTGAGATTGAGGAAATCACCAATCGGCGCGATCTCCTCACCTCGGCTCTCGTCGATCCATCTGCATTATACTCCAGGTGCTTCCAGAGCAGGCTGTAGTCCTCCTCGTGCATGCAAACAGCATTCTTCAGCACGATCGGCTGCCCCTGGGCATCGTTGAGGGTTGCATCAAAGTAGTGGATCTCACCCAGGCAGTCGCAGCCAAGTTCCAGGCTGTTGGCAAGCACACCGATTCCAACTTCGCCCGCGTCAAAAACGTTCTTAAAGTTGTGTGACGGGGTGGGGTCCGCGTAAGGAACATACATCTCCGAGAGCGCTGCCCGGTAAAGTAATGGGCGGTAGCGTCCCTTATCGAAATACTCTACCAGGTGCAGCACCAGCCCCTCGCGCGGAGTGAAGCCCACATGAAAGCGCCACTTCTGCCAGCGGACCTCGTGTCCAGCAACCTGAAAGCTCGTGCCCTCCGGTTGGGTAATCGAAATAGGTTTTACATCAGGACGAGTACCATCTGGAAACGAGGGAACATTTGTCGCAGCCCGAATGCCCTCCGGTGTATAGTTGCCTGAAGATGAAGGCACCGCCACAACGCCATGGTCCTCGATACGAACAGCCATAGTATCCAGTTCTATGGTGGCGACGACTCCCTCTACGGGGTGAGCATAGTAGTTATCCTCGGGTCCCTCAGCCAGGGCAACCTCCATACGAATGAACCGTCCTTGCGAAGCCGCGTCCTCCGGCCCCCGATACCCGGCGGTCCAGGGGTAGATCACTACGGACGAGAGGTCTGTGATGCCTCGCCTGGTCATAGCCTCCTGGAAAGCGGCATCGTCGAGAACCGCCTGTTGAGCAGCGAACACTTCGTCGTAGGTCAGTGCTGGTTGTACGTCATCACGCTCGCGCCAGGAGCGAATGGTCTTCTGAGCCAGGGAGACAATCGCCTCGATGGTCAGATGTCGATCGTGGTCTCGCATAACTACGGACACTTCGCGCTCGACCTCTTGACCCGGCTGAAAGCCTAAGACAACGTTTTTAGCAGGTTCTAGCAAGGTATAGGCCATAATTCGCACTCTCGGAGTGATACGCCCGGAGGCCTCTAATATGGATGTAGTGTGGGTAATCTCTTCCACTGAAAGTGGGTCGAGCGGATGATTGAGAGGTGCAACGGTTGCTGCATTCTCTGAAATGGTTGTCATATAATTTCCTCCTTTGTGGATAAACCTCAACGGAAACTGGGAGAAGAGGAAGGAGGGCGGTAATCCTCTCCAGATAGCCGCCCTCCTTCTTTAATGTGTTAATCAAACGTCGCCGTAGAGGCATGCCTTGCGTGTGCCGAGTGGCTCGGGAGGACTCCCCTTCCGCTCAACGGTGTTGCTTGCCACCCACAAGGCACGCGCAAGGCATGCCTCTACGGGTTCAGGCTAATCGGCCCCTGCTGCCGCCTCTACCAGTTCCTCTCCCTCTTCACCTCGCACGATCCTCCCCAACCGCTCGAAGCGATCAGGGTCGACGCGCCGTATGACTGTCGTGTAGATCAAGCCGATTATCAACCAGACGATAGGGAAGATCGGCAGGATGTTCAGTGGGAAGGGTGTAGGGAATAATCCGGTGCTAGTCGCGAAGTTCCCGATAGGTCCAGGAATAGTCGGCAGGACGAAAGAAGCCAGGGGGATGAGCAACACCAGGCTACTGAGGACCGGGGCGATCACATGGGCCAGCCAGTTAAGTTCTCCATGCCGGCGTGCGTAAACTGGTGCCGATATATTGACCATAATATAGACAATAATAAAGGCGATCGTGCCTATTATTGCCAGCCAACTGTAGGAAAAAATCCCGTTCGTCTGCTGGTAGCCAGTTCCTGCTGAAAACAAGAAGGCATAGCTCGTACTCCCATCAGGATTTGTCTTTTGGAAGACCATGGCCAGGAAGAGCACGACGAGGATCGAAAACAGGCTCTGTACCACCGAGGCAGTATAGGGACTGCGCCAACGATTGTGTGTCTTCCCAAACCACGATGGGAGCACCGCTTCACGCCCCATGGAGTAGAGATATCGCGTCATGCCATTGTGGAAGGCGATGATAGCCGCAAAGGTGCTCGTTGAGATGGTAATGTAGAGTATAGGCACTAACCAGCCTCCCACATAGCGGGAGGCAAGATCAAAGTAGGGCTGTGGTGCTATGGCGATATTGCCCAACGTCTTGGCCGTTTGCTGCCAGCCTCCATCGCCGCCGATCACAGCGGCATATGTGGTGAGAACGAAGAGGAGGCCCACGCCAGCGAAGACGCCGAAGAGACCATAGGGGATAGCGCGTTTAGGGAAGCGCACCTCTTCGCCAAAGGCTACTCCCTGCTCACCACCGACAAATGACCACACTCCGAGCGCCATGCCCACACCGATACCCAGGAAACCGCCAGGGAAGACGCCGTGAAGGGCCGTTCCTGCCGTGGTGAAGGTGTGCACGAAGTCCTGGCCTTGAGCCCCTCCACGTACAATCGTCATGATATCCAGGATCAGGAGGCTAAGCACTTCCAATGCCAGGAAAGGGGCGAGTACGCGCACGCTCCACTTGACGTCGTAATAGGTCAGAACCGAAACGACAATGAGAGCCAGCAGCGCATAAGTGACCCAGCCGCCTGGCATGGATAGGATGTGAAATTGCGAGAGTGTACTGTCGGTGAGACCACCGAATGCAGCGGCTGAGGCAGCCTCGAAAAGGGCATACCCCCCGAGCATAAGCCAGCCTGCGTAAAAACCAGCGCCCTTGCCCAGTGCATGGCTGACCCATGTGTACAGGCCACCGGCAGAACTGATCCGGCGCGCAAAGTAGACAATGCTAACCGCGAAAAGGATCATCCCGATCGCGGAAATCAAAAATACGAGTGGCACGGCAGCACCTGCCTGAGTCACGATGTTAGGAACATTGAAGAACATCGCAGCCAGAGGCGCGACAGCTCCCGCAGCACCCACGACCAGACCGATCACCCCTATGGCGTTGATGTGTAATTTTTCCACATCAGTCACTTCAGTCGCTGCTTCGACAGGGCTTGAAGTATCCCCGGAAGTGGTGTGAACAATTCCTTCATCAGAAGACATACTTTACTCCCTTGAACAATTCCTTCATCAGAAGACATACTTTACTCCCTTGAGTTAGCTCGGAGGAAACGTGAAATGATATCAGCCTTTGCACGCCTTCCCATTTACCGCAGACTCTTCATCTGCTTTTTATTAGCTGCCATTGTTCCAGATGCCGCTATCGCCACTATTGCTATTCAGACATTGAATGCTCATGGCATTTCCTCAGCGGGGACCATCCCGCTCCTGGTCGCAGTGGTTATTGCTATTCTTATTTCTACGGTCATGGTGGTTATCTTTGCATACGTCATGAATCTCACCATCGTTCAACCGCTGAACAAGATGGTGTTCTTGACGAAGCGCATCAGTCGAGGTGAGACGAAAGCTCGTGTGGAAGTCGAAGGTCGTGACGAAATCTCCACGGTGGCTACCGCGATGAACACCATGCTCGACAACATCGTCAAACTGCTAGATCAAGTCGGAACACAGCGTGATATGCTCCAGTCCCAGGTAGAGAAACTGGTGAATGAAGTCAGTAGTGTTGGGGAAGGGGATCTGCGCATCCAGGCAGACGTAACCTCCGAATCTCTGGGCGTCCTGGCCGATTCTTTCAATTACATGGTAGAGACTTTGAGCAATTTGATTATACGAGTGAAAATGGTTTCAATGAGAGTAGAAGGCTCTACGATGAACACGTTTCATCAGATGATCAGGGTGGTGGAAAACGCTGACACACAAATCCAGCAGATTGCTCTTGCGACCGAGAACGTGAGACAAATGGCAAATTTCAGCAGAGCGGTTGCCCAACAGGCACAAGTCATGGATGACGCCGCGCGCGAAGTCCAGCGCTCTGCTCAATTAGGGCGGGCGACGGTCTCGCAGGTTTCCCAACGAATGTCCACCATTGTCGAAAACGCCCAGGCGACCTCGGAAAACGTCCAGGCGTTAGGTGAACGTTCGCTGCAAATCAACGACATCGTAGAAATCATTAAAGGGATTGCATTTCAAACGAACCGCCTGGCGTTGGACGCCACTATTCAGGCAGCGATGGCGGGGGAGAACGGCAAAGGGTTCGCAGCAGTCGCAGATGCTATCAGACGATTGTCGGAAAACGCAAAGCAGCAAACAACCAGTATCGCGGGAATACTCCTCAATATTCGTGAAAGGATAGGAACGGTCGCAGTCTCAATGATCGACACTCAGCAGGAGATGATCTCTGGAACCAGGCTC